>MKWU01000152.1_pt1 | contig 124625 bp, 104 predicted proteins | sample 809101 | NCBI WGS metagenome assembly MKWU01 (sample SAMN05860141, study PRJNA318959) | sponge metagenome | host: Aplysina aerophoba | place: Slovenia: Piran, Adriatic Sea, Gulf of Piran | collected 2013-05-07
GAACCGGTCGGCGGAACCACCCGTGACGCCTCCAACATCAAACCGCCGTCGTCACAATCCCGCCCCCGCAACACAACTCCATCAAACTCCGTGACTGAACCACTATCAGATACCGTGCTTGCTCATAGCTGCTTCGCCTGGTGCCGCAGAAGGAGCCGGTCCTGGCGCCGGACGAGGAACGGATGCTGACGGAAGAACCGGGGCTGGATGAGGCCCACGAGAGTCGGGATGCGGAGATCGTCGCGCTTCGCGACGAGACTGCCCGGCTTCTCGTTGAGCACCGGGAGCTGGTCGTGAAAGCCGGCAGTGAACCTCCCGGCGAACTTGATGGTTACCGGGGCTGGTCGCAGCGGTGCGAGAATGCCCGGACGCGTCGGCAGGCCATGCTCGATGATCCCGGAACGTGGCAACCCCATCTCGAGCGCCTGCACGAAGAGGCGGTGGAGACCGCGGAGGCCGTCCGAAGGCTCGCCGATCTTTCCGGACAGGACAAGGCCTGGGCGGAACTCGCCGCCACGCGCCGGAATGTTCTGGAGCAGGCCAAAGAGAACAACTGCATGCCGTTCCATCTTCGAGGATGGCAGGCATTCGTCAACGGAGCCCGCAGGGTGGCCGAATGGCTGGGGATGGCGGACGCCGCCGTGAAACTGGCAGTGCGGGTGCTGGACTACGACCGTGAATGCCGGGCAGCCAGGGCCGCTGTCGAGAGCTTCTTCGAAGACGCCCGGGAGCATGGAAAGCGCTGGAAAGCGCTCAGGGAGGAGGCGCGGCAGCGTACACGCCAAGGCCACGCGACCTCGTTGGCCGATCTCGATGACTACCGCTCTCTCGCGGACTTCGCCCGGCGACTCCAGGAGACGGGCAAGACACTCGGCGAAGACGATAAACGGTACAAGGGCCATCTCGAACGGATCAGGAACGGCCCTGCAAGACTTCAGTCCGAACTTGACAGGCTGAAACGGCACGGCCCGTTCGACCGGTTCGCCAGCGCAATGGAGCGGCTCGAGGATGCCCGGGAGCGTGCACGCACGCCGGGCACTCTGGCGTTCCACGACAATGGCTATCCCGGGGCCATCGACGAGCTCGAGCAACTGAAGCAGGAACCCGGGCTGGACGCGCCGGCCCGGGCAAGGCTGGCCGATGTGCTCTCCGAGCATGCCGTCCGCGATGCAGAGTGGTCCCAGGTCCGGCAACTGCTCGATTCCCTGGACAGGCTGAGCGACCGGATCCTCGCACTCGAGGAACAGGCTGACCGTGAGAAGGCGCCGTTGACGTTGCTCCGTGGGTGGTCCGGCTGCCGCGACGAGAGTCTGAGTTTCGAGAAGGACGCACAATGGGCGCTTGTTGACGAAGACCTCGGGGCGCACTGGCGAAGCCGTCCAGAGGATCATGAGCGCATCCGTGAAGGCCTCCTGCGGTCACGCGCGTGGCGACATCTTCCGGACATGGAGGAGGAGCAGGTCGCGGTCATGGTGCACGACGAGTTGGAACGCCTTCGCGACCCTCACGCCAGGTACGAGTACAACCGCGAGTTCTGGAAGCCGCCACAGATGCTTGTTGCGGGCGATCGGCTGAGGCTTCGGCCTGATCCCGAAGAACCGGCAAGAGAAGCGATTGTACGCGGGGCAGGGTGGAGCGGCGGGCAAAACCGCAACGACATGCTGGAGCTGGAATGGCTGGAGGCCGGTCCGGAGCGTGGGAACATCCACCGGTCCGAATGGATCTCCGTCAGGCACTTGGAAGGCTGTTCCGTCCACCGCGCTCGCTGGAGCGACGAGAGGTTGCGGGAGAGGGAACTCGCTCGGCAGAAGTCCAGATCCTCCGAGGAATTCCCGAGGGAGTGTGCCAGGGACATCGTCGTGGGCGATATGTTGCACTGGGCCGAGGTCGTCGAACCGCAATCTGACGCCTCGCCGGAAGGCCGGCCTCCGCTCGCCGGGCGTGCGAAGGTCGTGCAGTTCGACGGGATGTTGGTCGAGAGAACTGTGGAGAAGATCCACTGGGACGACCGATGCACTGTCGAAGTCCGCCGGCGCTCGGATGGTGGATCGTGTGAAACGAGAACGATGTCGTTTGCCGAGCTGACCGGGCGTGGCTGTTGGAGGTCCATTTGGGATGACGAGGCGGAGCGACAGGCCAGACGTCGCGTGCAAAATAGAGAGCTGAAAGAGGAGTGGCAGAAGCTCTACCGGAATGAACCGCATCATGAGCAGCGCTTGCGCCCGTAGGCCTGGTGGACGTGTCAGGGCCGCCGCGCCAGACGACGACGATCCACATCCGTCTCGATCGAGCGTTTCGTTGCCGATCCGCAGGCTGATACGATGCTGTCGGTTCTTCGCCAATCCCTGAATCGGATCCTGCTCACCATCGGATCATGACACTCCAGCGTGTAAGAAAGGCGACCGGCCTTCATGTCGGTGACCTTGCGCCCGAGGACGAAGCCGCTCTTCGGGCAGTGAAAGGTGGCCAGGCGGACCTGGAGGCCCACGGGACCTATCACTCGGTGGTCAAGTACATTCACGCCGAAAAGCTCTGGATCCGGTGCGATTGCCATGGCGAGACCGACGAACGACCGGTGATCGTGCCGCGCCGGCTCGGAGCGAACCGGTTCTCCCTGGCCAACTTGCCCCACGCGTCGGTGCGGCATGCCCGGGGCTGCGTGTTCGGCCCGATCGATGAAGGCGGGGACGCGGCGGTGCGGAGGGAATCCGCGCACCTTCCGATCGGTGATATTCTCGATCCGTTTTCGCCCGGCGACAAACGCTCGGACGTCCTCGATCCGGATGCGCAACCGGATTGGTCGAAGAGGTTCACGGGTACAGCGGCTGGCCGGCAGGTGCTTCGAATGCGAAGCATTCTGCACATGCTGATGGAGGCGGCACGGCTGCACAGGCATGCGGGAGCGGAAGGGTTCGCGTCGCCGACGGAGTGGCTCGCGCGGATCGAGAGCGCCGCGCAGCAGTTCTACCTCCCGACGGATGCCCAGGCTTCGGAACTCCTGTTCACCGACCCCGACAGCTGGCTTGGCGGCGAGGTTGCGCGAAGGCTGGACGTCATCGAGGCGGGCAGGCAGAAACCCCGCAAGCCGTTCGCGTTGCTTTGCTGGATCGCCCATGACGTGCAGGATCACGCGATCAACCGGGACTGTCGGGAAGCGGGCTACGTCAGAACCGACACCGAGGTCGTCCGCCCGATGATCGGCCGCAACCCGGTATCCGGCCCCTGGCTCTTCCTCGGCGCTGTTGCGCGTCAAGGGGATGAATGGGTGTGCCTCAAGGCCTATGCGCAGCCGATCGTCTCGCTGCGGTGTCCGGTCCCGGTGGACTCGCACCCCGAGCGGCGCGCCTGGGCAGAACTCCGGCGCCTGGTCGAGACCCTTCGAGACGACGAGGATCTGCATGCGTCGCTTGGCGGGCGGCTCCGGGTCGAACTCGAAAAACCGCTGTTCCAGTACACCGTGGAGGGAGGGCGGTGTCTGCCGGATTTTCTCGTCACCGTGAGCCGCCCTGGCGAGTCCGGCGACCTGCTCCCCGGCCGCCAAAGTCTTCGCTATGTCATCGAGGTCATGGGGTTCGATACGCCGAAGTACGAGGAACGGAAGGCGAGAACCCATTTTCGCATGCGCTGGATCGGTCACGTGTGCCGCCTGGAGGCGAAGCACTTCGATTCCCGCCACTTCGGCCTGGAGCGTCAGTGCGAGAAGCTCACCAGGCAAATCCGCAAAGATCTTCTGCGGCGATGGGCGCCGGACGGCGACAGGCACTTGCCGGACTGAGGCCACGACGACGCCGGCGCACTCGGTGTTCTTGAAGACCTGGCGATTCGATATCGGAATGGAGGCTGCACATGAGAATTGCCACCTGGAACATCAAGGGTGTGCAGAGCCGCCTGGGGCGTCTGCTCGATTGGCTTCGTGCGCAAGAGCCGGACCTTGTCGCGCTCCAGAAGATCAATGTCCTGGAAGAAGCATTTCCATTCGACGCATTCACCCGCGCGGGCTACTACGCTGTTGTACACGGGTTTCCAGCGGAACCCCGGAAGAACTACGGCGTTGCAATCCTCAGCCGGCGGGAACCTCGTGTCGTCCGGCAAGGCCTTCCCAGGCAAGACGGGCTCGGCCCGCGGTTGCTGACTGTCGATGTGGACGGGCTGGAGTTCTCCTCCGTCTACGCGCCCTCCAGGCTGGAACATCCAGCAGGAACCAAGGTCGAGTGGTTCGAGCGCCTGACCGAGCATCTCACGGCGACGCGCCCCGAGTCCGGCAGACGGGTGATGTGCGGCGATTTCAACGTCGTTCCGGTCAACAGGTACGGCCCCAAGGGGCGCTTGCGTACGCCCAATTACGACAAAGACGTTCAGGCCCGGTTCGGCACCATGCTGAAGGAGGCAGGGCTGGCCGATCTCTACGCCGCGCCGCCATCGGGTTGGAGCGACCGATTCATGTACGAGGGACGGGAAGGCTGGGTCAAGTTCAGCCGGCTGGAGTATGTACTCGGCACGCCGAACATGGTCGACCTCAACCCTGTCGTTCGGTTCGACATTGACCATGCGATCATTCGCAATCCGAACTTCTACTGGGTTCGGGCTCCCATCATTGCTGACTTCGATGTTTAGTCCACACTTGGGTTGAGGCGGTTCACGCGGTTCTGGTCGAGACCTTCATCGCCTCCTTCGCGCACCCGCCAGAAGAGATCGTGCTGGACATGGACGCGACCGACGATGCGGTGCACGGCGACCAGGAGAGGCGCTTCTTCCACGGCCATTACGACCGCTACTGCTTCCTGTCGCTCTACGTGTTCGCCGGCGACCACCTGCTGGCGGCCTGAAATGCCGCCGGCCGGGACAATCACCCGCTTGTCGCGCCATGGAGCCCGTAGAGGAGCCTTTCGCGGCCAGGCACCGATCACCCCGGCCAGCGCACTCAGCGCTCACCTGTGGCCGTCTCGCCTGCGATCCTCCGGCGAGCGGATCTCTCCATTTGCGTCCACACTGTAGAACCCCGCGGGAAGGTCGATGTCGGGCAGGCCCAACCCTTCCATGACAGCCTTCGGGTCGGGGCCGGCAACGCGGTCCAGTCTCTTCCACAACCAGGCTTCCCCTTCCTGCAGGCGGCGCACTTCATCGTGATCGCCGGCGGCGCGCGCATGTCTCTGGCGGGACTGGACGATCCCGGTCTCGGTCCCGACGTCGTACTTTGCCTTCATACCCCACTGGAAGTCGCCTTCATCTGATCCCTTTGCATCGCTCCTCCGGGTCTCCTTGCGGATCATCCGCGCTAGGTGCGGTCATCTCATCCAGCTTGGGAGCGGCGGTTCGTCCGGGCAGAGATCCAGCATGGCGCGGCAAGCCGCCGGCAGGCGCGGGTGATCCTCGTACTCGTCGAACTTCTCGACGATGGCCGCCGGCACCTCCCGGTCCGGCTTCATCGCCACGAGCGTTTTCCAGTGGAGCACCTCGGCCTCCTCGTCCAGCCGTCGCGCCTCCTCGAGGTCGCCGGCGATGAGCACTTCCACGAGGCGGTCGCGGACGCGGGCCCGCGCCTGGCTGAACAACCTCCAGGACGCGCCGCGCCCTTCGAGAAAGATCGTTCGAGGTTTCGGGGGCCTGGTGCCGTTGAACAGCGGCGGGTGATCGGGATACGCGTCGAAGCAGGCGCGGACCGAGGGCGGCACCTCCAGCGCGGGGTTGGCCGACAGGCGCGCTTTCCACCAGAGCACCTGCACCTCATCGAACAGGCGACGGACCTCTTCCTCGTTGCCGGCGCGGCGGGCCTCGCCCAGGCGCCGGTTGGCCTCGCCGTGGGCCTTCCAGAAGAGATAAACGGTGAGGTGGTCGACCTTCAGCGGAGGCCCTGCCGCCGCGGAGGCGGTACCCGGGTTGTCCGTCATCACGCGTTGCTCCTTCCGGCTCAGGCGTGTGCCGGGGTTTCACGCGGGAGGCGTGGGTGGTCTGGGCACCTGTCGAACTTCTCGCGGATGGCCGGTGGCGCTGCCTGGGACGGGTCGATCGCGTGGTTCAACTTCCACCACAGCACCTCCACCTCCTCGCCACCCGCGGTGCGGGCAGCCTCGAGGTGGTCGACGACGCGAACTCGCGCCTGGGCGAGCTCCATCACCAGTCCGCCGCGCTTGTAGTGATTGACCGACCGGAGATGAGAGGGTCTCTCGGGCGAGGTGGAGGTGGCCGGGTTGTCAGTCATGGGGCCTCCTTTCCCGCACGGTGCGGGATGACGGTCGAGTAGCAAATTATACCACAGCGGCCCGTTTGACCGCACGCCGTCAGCGCCGCCTGGTGGTGTTCCGGCAGTCCGGCAGCAGTGCCAGGAGATGCTGATGGGTGGCCTGGTCGAACGCCGCGGGACCTCGCCGGCCGTTCCCGAAGAGGAGGATCGCCGGGGCCGGGCGGCGGTAGGTGCGCTGCACCATGCCGAGATGGAGCGTGACCTGGTAGCGCTCGTAGAGGGAGACCGACCCCTTGTAATGGCGGCTCTTCGTTTCGCCGACGATGAGGGGGCGGTCGGCGCGATTGCGGAGGATCACGTCCGGGTTGCCGACGAGGTCGAGCGATCACTCGGACGCGGCCAGGGTCGTGGCCCCAACCTCGGCAGATGCGCGGTGTACCGCCGTTGCCGGATGCGGAGCGCTATCGAAGCGGAGAGGATGGCGAGGGTCGACGTGGCGCGGCGGGAGGTGACAACGGGATCGCCGGCCAGGGACGGCCGCCAGAGTCAGTGCTGCGCCCCACATCCAACTCGGGCCCGGAGCGCGGCATGCTCCAAGCGAAGGACGGTGTGTTCGACGCTGACCATCTCGCGCCCTGCTTTGTCGCCAAAATTCTCTGCCGCGGCATCGCACGTCACCGGCGGCGCCTTTGAGGCGCTGGTGGAGACAGGTGATACGGCTGTTCACCAATGAACGGGTGCCGGGGACATCTGCCATTGCCCACTTCGTCGGAGTGGAGGCCTGCGGGTGAGCCGGCGTGCCGGTGACCCATCCCGACAAGGTCGAGGCTATGGCTGGCTGCATCGTCACCACTGGCCATGACGGCACGCTCCCCGAGCTCACTCGAGGCCCAGCAATGGAGGATCCCAGCGGGAAGTCTTCTTTCTCTCGGACTTCACCGGTCTTCCCGGCGAACCGGGCGTTGTCGGTGGTTCGGACAAGAAAGCGGCGGCGACTACTGCCGCACGCTCTTCTCCGAGAACGGTGCGAAGTGCTTCGACAGCGTCTTCGCGGCGACCTTCCCTTGCCATGGTGCGAAGCCGTGTCTCGAACAGCGTGTGAAGGTTGTCCGCAAGCGGTGAGATCCTGCCGCCGTCCGCGTGTGATCCTCGGGCGATCGCTTTCGCGGCACGTGACAGTGAGCGCTGTTCCGTTGCATCGAGTACCAGTTTCCGTTGGGCAGACTTCTTCGGTGCGATCTCCTCAGTCAGCGCGCACTCGACAAACCAGGCCGACCTCGACTTTCCCCTCCGGGCTGCGTCCACGCCGAGCTGCTCCCAATCCTCGTCGCGACAGGAGATTGTTCTCTCTTTGCCTGAATAGCGTTTGCGTGGGTTCTTCATGCTCCATCCCCACAGTCGCATATGCGCAGGATGGCAAGGACTTCAGCAAGCCGCACGGTCGTCTTCGCGCCTCCGGGTTCGCGTACCGCGACACGGCAGGATCGCGCATGAGCCTCGATGTTCACTCGCAGGCGACGTTGTTCCTCCTCGCTCAGCACAAGGGGATAGCCAGCTGGCGCCAGCGGCGGGATGAGTTCGCGCTCTGCCGCTTGCTTGCAGCAGAGAATACCGAAGGACGAGAGACTCATGCCTGCCTTGCGAGCCCGCCGCCCAATCTTCTTCCAGTTCTCCGGCGAGCAATAGATGCCGCGCGCTCTTGAAAGCCTCGCCATGCCCTTCGCCTCATCCCATGGTGGTCTCGGCGTCGATCCAGGTCTGGGCCTTGCCGTTGAGATCCCGCCAGAGATCCTCGGCATGCCGGATCTTGAGACGCTGCCGTTCCCGGAGTTCGATAACGAGCACCGCTCGCACCATCATGCGAAGTAACGGCGCCGGCAACCTGTCAAACTCGCCAGCTGTGTGCTGCCCGAGTTCGGAAGACCACATTCCGGCAGCTTCGGTGTCGATCCTGGCATCAGCACTGGCAAGGCACTCGTGCCAGAGTTGTTCGGCACCCCGTTCCTTCAGCCGCTGCTGTTCCAGGCGTTCGAGAACCAACACCGTTTGCAGCATCCTGCGAAACACCGGTACAGGCACCCGGTTATCCCTGGTGGCCCTGGATGTCCGCCAGGCATTAACGGCGTGCAGGATGAAGCGCGAGCGCGACATCCCGGCGGCATCGGCAGCCTCGCCGAGACGCGCCCACTCGGCGTCGGTCGCCGTCACGACATGATCCCTTTTGTTCTGTCCCTTCGGTCTCGCCGCCATGTGCCCGCTCCCTGCAACACCAAGCCTCCAAGATACTTCTAATCGCAATGATGACAAGGAATGTCATTTCACACCTAGGTGCATCTGCTCTTGCGCCCGGCGCGATGATCGTGTTTACCTGTCGGCCATGGTCGCAATGTGCCGATGTACCGCCAGTCTTCTGCGAGCACGCTTTTGAGTTCGTACATTCCATCCGATTTCACCCGAATGCAGACAATTGGCTCGGACGATGTCCCTACTATATAGAATTGCGGCCAAATAATCTATAGTTGCCGTTCGGCGTAACTTCCTGTTATAACGTTATTGTGTTGGAGTTCTATTGATGGTACTGTCGGAGTCAGTCAACAACGTCTAACACCTTGAATTTGCTACACGGGACGGTCGCCCTCGACGGTGACTCGCCACATCAGGCGCCTGGTTCCGGGATAGTCGTTGGTCGCATAGTGCTGTGTGCAGCGGTTGTCCCAGATGACCAGGGTGCTCGGCTGCCAGCGTACCCGGCAGGTGAATTCGGGGCGGATGAGGTGACGGAACAGGAAATCGAGGATGGGGCGGCTCTCGTCCGACGTCATTCCCTCGATGGCTCGGGTGAAGTACTCGTTGACGAAGAGCGCCTTCCTTCCCGACTCCGGATGGGTGCGGACCAGGGGATGGCTCACCGTTTCCGGCGCCCGGGCAAGGCTGGCCTCCCTGTCATGTCCCTGGAAGGCCGAGTGTTCGGCCTTGAGACCGTCGAGCATGCGGCGCATGACGGGCGACAGCGCGTCCCACGCGAGGACCATGTTGGCAAACAGCGTGTCGCCGCCGAAAGGTGGAACGATACGGGCATGGAGAAGGGAAGCGAGGGAGGGGCGTTCGGCCCAGGTGATGTCGCTGTGCCAGCGACCGGCAAAGCGCGCGGTCTCGTTTTCCTCGGAACGGACCTCCATGACTTCCGGATGTCCGGCCACTCCCTCGACGAAGGGATTGATGTGGAGGGAGCCGAAAACGCGCCCCAGGGCGACAAGTTCGCCGGCGTCGAGATCCTGGTCGCGCAAGACGAGAACCATGTGATTGAGAAGGGCGCGGCGCAGCTCCGCGAGCTGTTGCCGGTCAAGGCGCGAGGCAAGGTTGATGCCGTGGAGTTCCGCACCGAGCGCACCGCTGATCGGGGTCACGGTGAAAGACGTGTAATCGCCCGTCTCCTGGCCGTCGTGCCGCAGGGGAGGAAGGTAGTCGATGGTCGCCATGTCGTCTATTCCAGCCCAGGATCCAGGTGTCTTCAAGGGTGGCGTCGAAGGGTGACGCACGGGCCGTTGACTCCAGGGCCACTCCTTTCAGGGCAAGACAACGACGGAACGCCGTGACCAGTTCAGCCACACCTCTCCGTCGCGCAGATCACCATCAGGCGTGTCACTGTCAAGGTTGGGAACCGACACGATGATCGGCGTCTCGATTCCATCGACCTTCACGAAGTGATGACTGCGGTCGCCGAGGTAGGCCGTGGAGTCGATGACGCCCTTGAGTGTGTTGCCGCCGTCAGGCTTGGTTCTGCAAAGCGAGATCTTCTCGGGACGCAAGGCCACGGTGCAGCGGGAGCCGGGCCCGGGCTGTGATTCCCGCCTTTGGGCCTCGATGATGCCGGCTGCCCCGGCATCGATCCCGACCGTGTCGCCGTTGACGTTGCCTACCCGGGCATCGAGGAAGTTCATGGTGCCGATGAACTCCGCAACCTCGCGGTTGTGCGGTGCCTCATAGAGCCTGGCCGGGGAGTCGATCTGCAGGTGGCGCCCCTTCGACATGACGGCGACGCGATCCGACATGGTGAGCGCTTCCTCCTGGTCATGGGTCACGAACACGAATGTGATGCCGACCGAACGCTGCAGATCCCTCAGTTCCAGCTGCATGCTTTCCCTCAGCTTCTTGTCGAGGGCGCCGAGCGGCTCGTCGAGCAGGAGAACCTTGGGTCGCCGGATCAGCGCCCGGGCAAGGGCGACACGCTGCCGTTCGCCACCCGACAGTTCGTGCGAAGCGCGGTCCTGGTATCCGGGAAGCTTGATGAGGTCCAGCATCTCCTCGACGCGTTCATTGACGCGGGCCCGGGACAACCGTGCCTCGAGAAGGCCGTAGGCGATGTTCTTCTTCACCGTCAGGTGAGGGAAGATGGCATAGTTCTGGAACACAATGTTGACCGGACGGTGGTTGGGTGCGACCGCCGCCATCGCCTGACCGTCGATAAAGACGTCGCCTGCTGTCGGGAATTCGAAACCGGCAAGGATGCGCAGCAGCGTACTCTTCCCGCAGCCCGACGGGCCAAGCAGGGAAAAGAACTCGCCCCTGCCGATATCGATGCTGACATCGTCCACGGCCAGGACACTGCCGAAATTCTTGGAGACATTCTGAATGGAAATGAAAGAGGTGTCGTCCATCAGGCAATACTCCCGAAGCGCCTGTCTTGATGATCCGGTCCGATCGTCATGGGTGCCCGCCTGCCGGCGTCACGATGTGTTTGTCTCCCGACCGCCTGAGAATCTCGGCGGTGACGATGAGAATGATGGACACCATGAAAATGAGGGCACCCAGGGCCAGCACACTTGGCAGCGTCTGCGGGAAGCGGACCTGTGTCCATATGAAGACAGGCAGGGTGACCTGGTTGCCTCCCAGGAAGAAGGCGAAGAGAAACTCGTCAAATGACGCCGTGAAGGTGAGCAGGAATGAAGCGAGAATCGCCGGCAGGATGAGAGGGAAGGTGACACGCCAGAAGGTCATGAATCCGCCCATGCCAAGATCCCGTGAGGCCTCTTCGATGTTCTTGGAAAACCCCTCCAGACGCGCCATCACGATGAGGGTGGCAAAGGGGAGCGTCGTCACGACATGGGCAACCCCTACCGCCCACAGCGACAGTGGCATGCCGACGGCAAGGGCGAGGACAAGAAGGCCGACTGCCAGGATGATGCCGGGCATGACCATGGGAATGAGGATGAATCCGATGACGACACTCCTGCCAGGCATCCTGTAGCGCGTCAGTGCCTTGCCGGCGAAGGTCGCCAGGACGGTCGTCGTGGTGGCGACGGGAAGCGCCACCTTCAGGCTGTTGACGAGAGCGCCATGCAGGCCGTCATGATCGGCAAGGGCGGCATACCATTTGAGCGTAAAGTCCTTGAGTGGCAGCACCATCTGGATGCTGTCGTTGAACGAGAAGACCGGCAGCATCACCGAGGGGATATAGAGAAAGGCAAGAAAGAGGATGACGTAGAGAAGCAGCCAGTCGAACCCGCGCCTGGTACGGGTGGCGGGCCGGATCGCTGCCGTCGTGATCTCCATGTCCCTTGCTTTCACCGTGCCCAGGCGGGCGAACCATATGAAGGTGCAGACGATGGTGGTGATCGTGATCATCATGATGATGGTCAGCGCCGCTCCCAGGGGCCAGTTGTTGGCGGCGCCGAACTGGGCGGCGACAATCTGGCCGATCATGATGCCCTTGGGCCCGCCCACCATGATGGGCGTGATGTAGTCTCCGACCGTGGGAATGAACTCGATGATGGCGGCGGCGATCACGCCCGGCATGGAAAGCGGCAGGGTGATGCGCAGGAATCGCTTCACCGGTCCGTCCCCGAGATCGGCTGCCGCCTCGAGCAGCGATCGGTCGATTTTCTGCAGCGACACGTAGATCGGCAGGATGGCGAACGCTGCCCAGGCATGAGCCAGGGTCAGGACAACGGCGAAGCGGCTGTAGAGCAGGTACTCGAGAGGCTCCTCGATGAAGCCCAGACCCTCGAGGGTACCGTTGATCACACCGTTGTTGCCCAGCATGATCTTCCAGGCGAGAACGCGGAGCAGGTAGCTGGTGACGAACGGAATGTTGATCAGGATCAGCCACGTCATCTTGTTCCGCGTGACCCTGAAGGCGAGAAAGTAGGCCACGGGATAGGCGAGCACGATCGTGATGACCGTTACGGTGGCGGACATCCTGACCGATCGCAGCAGCAACTTGCCGTAGATCCACTTGTCGACGAACGTCTGATAGTTTTTCAGCGTGAACGACTGGTCGATGTGGACATAGGTCTGCGACCAGAAGCTGTAGGTGACGAGCGTGAATATCGGCAGCGCCAGCAGGCAGATCATGGTGATGATCGCCGGCGACAGGAGCGTGTAGCCGCGCAGCCACTCGAAACGCAGGTAACAGGCCTTCGTCCAGGAAATCCAGTCGCGTGCGGGGACGTGTACCGTCATGAGCTGCCGGTCTTAGTCCTACCACTCGTGCCGGCTTTGCCAGCGGTATGCGGCGAGACGGGCGTGGGCACCCAGAGCGAGGAACGGCTGGCCGGGCAATCTGGCGGGGCCACTGAGCGCCACCGCGTCATCCATCAGGGCCGATTCGCCGCCCAGGGCGTGTTCGGCGAGGAGCTTGCCGGAAATCGTGCCCCGCGCCAGTCCCACGCCGCAGTAGCCCAGGGAGACAAAGAGGCCGAGTTCAAGGCGCCCGAAGTGCGTCGCCCAGTCTCTCGTCATGCAGAAGACACCGGCCCAGGTGTGCTCGAAGTCGAGATTGCGCAGCATGGGGAAGCGATCGGCGACACCCTTGCGGTGCGATGCCAGGAGGGACGCCCGCCGCTGTCGGCCGAGCCGGGAGAGTGGAGGGGCGCCGCCGTGGGGGTGGGTGGCGGGGAGAGCGCCCCGCCGCTGTCGGCCGAGCCGGAAGTCACCGGCATAGAAGGTGCCGAAACGCGCCAGGATGCGGTTGGAAGTGGTGCGCCGCATGGTTGCCGTCCCCGTGATCCCCCAGTCTCGGTGACCGCCCAGGGCAGCGTCCTCTTCCTCGTTGAGGGGACGTGACAGGCTGGCACAGGCAATCATCGGAAAGACGTGATCTTTCAAAAGACCGAGCCGGGTGATGAAGGCGTTCGTTGTCAGGAGGATACCGGGGGCGCTGACACGCCCATCGTCACAGATCACCGAACGGGGAGTGCCGGAGGTGATGTCCCGGACACGCGTGTCCTCGAAGACGTCGACATTCTCCGGCAGAGACTGGCCGAGACCCCGGCACATGGCTGCCGGATTGACCGTGACGGTTCGAGGTGTGAAGACAGCGGCGTGGTAATGGTGCGTGCCGATGATGTCGGCGAGAGCGTCTCCTTCCAGCCATTCCCATGTCTCCCCCAGGTCGTCCAGCATGCGAACGGTGGCATGAAGACCACCGATTCGTGATTTGTCGACGACAGCGGTCAGGTGACCGTGGGGAGTCCACTCGCATTCGATGTCGTGTTCGTCGACCTGCGCCTCCAGCTCCGCCAGTCCTGCCAGAACCAGGCGGGATATCCGCCGGTTGGTGTCGCCGTCGAACTGTTCCGTGAGGTGCGGCGTGTCGATGATGAAACCGGCGTTGCGGCCGGATGAACCATAGCCGATGCGAAACTCGTCGATAAGAACGATCCGCTTGTCGGGAAGAAGCTCGCCGAGACGGCGGGCGGCAGCGAGCCCTGTGACGCCGGCGCCGACAACGACCCAGTCGGCAACCTGATCGCCCGTCAGCCGTCTCGCAGGCGGCGGCGGTGGCAGGATGGCATACCAGCCCGGTGCGTGGTCCCGATCAGGAGCCGTCATCGTTCACGTCCGGACTTGTTGTTCCAGGCCTGGCTGGAAGGGAAGATGGCGCAGGCTGGTGGATACTTCGTGCCGGGCCACCGCGACATAACGCGCCATGTTGTGCATGGAGGCGTCTCCGCCCATGCCGTACTCCGCATCATAGCCGTAGAGATGGTCGTCGTCGTCTTGTGTGCCCTGGCCTCCTCGATTGCCGGCAAGGAACAGGATGCGGGTCTGAGCCTGGTCCGGATCAATTCGGTTGAACGGATGCCAGTTGCCCATGCATGTCGTGCCGTGACGTGCCTGTGCGGCATCGAGATAAAGCGAGAGCGGTCCGGCTCCACCGGCTCTCACGATCATGTTCGGGTCGTCCCGCAACCGATCGAAGGTCTCGTAACCACGCTTGGACTGCCGCATCATTGCGAAGTCCGAAATGACTCCGTAACGCATGGGCAGATCCGGAATGCCCGCCTTGAACTCCGCAAATGGATAGACCGGAATCGCGGTGCCGTCGGGAAGCCTGCCCTCGAGCACATCCCTCACTTCGCGTTCGGAAATCTTGGCGGCGTACTGACCGGTGAATCCTTCCAGGCTGGCGCGGGCGGTGCTGGACCGGTACGTCCTTTCGAACCGTTCGGGCGATGCGAAGATGCCGCCTCCGTGCACGGCGACGATCACACGAGTGCCGGCCGGAGTGGTCACGACGCTTTCCTCGGAATTCGAGGTGAACCAGGTGTTCCAGATGATGTTGTCGTAGGGTGCATGGGCGCGGGCATGCAGGAGTTGCGGCATGGAGGCGACAAAACCGTCATCACCGGCATGTTCTAGGGCACGCCTGAGACCGTCGGGAACATGGGAGTCAAAGATGATGTCGGCTTCCATCCTGAATTCGGCCATGACGGCGTCACTCCCTGAAGGACACTCTTGACGAAAGGATGAAGCAACCATGCACCCCTCGCCGGAAACCGTCGGCAAGGGGTGCATGTCAGGTGATTGCTACATGCCGGCCTGGGCCTCGTGCCACATCTCGATGAGGCGTGCGTCCTTCTCCGGGGGAACCTCGTCGAAGAAGACTCCCTTCGAGAGAAGGGCGACGGGATCATCGAGCCCCTTGTCGCGCAGGACGTCCGGGTCGATCAGATCGAATGTGTTGATGTTGGCGTGACCGTAGCCGTAGGTCTCGAACAGCGAGAGGCCTCCAACCGGATCGAGCATGGCGTTGATGTACTCGTAGGCCTGCTCTTCGGATCCCTCGCCGTTGCTGCTCAGGCACAGTCCACACATCCAGGGCATGACCGGATCGACAATGACGACCGGGATACCCTCTTCCTTCATGCGTCGCGAGGCACTGCCGTAGATGTAGGAAATGCCGACGTCGCCGGCGACCCAGGCCTGTTCGAGCTGGGTGCTGTCGGTCCACACGAAACGGGCGTTGTCCAGCATCTTTCTGAAGATCTCCGGCGCCATCGCCATCTCTTCCTCGGTGGGATCGAGAGGGTTGGCCCAGCCGCCGATGACACCTGCGACCAGGGTGTTGACCCCCATCTGCGACGTCAGGGAGGTCTTGCCCTTGAACTGCGGGTCGACGAAGAGATCGAAGGTCGGGTTCTCGACATCGATGACCTCGGGATTGTAGGCGACGGTGGAGAAGCCCCAGTCCCACGGGCAGAAGAAGTACTCGCCTTCGATGCGTACGCCCTTGACCTCGAGGAGGTCGGGAATGATCTCGCCCCATCTCGCGATACGGTCTGTCTCGAGGGCCTTGATGAGACCCGCATCGCGGAACTTCTTCACCGAGGCAGTGCAGGGATGCACCAGATCCACCCTGAATCCGGAACGCATCTTCTGGAAGGCGTCCTCGGTTTCGGAGAAGAACGTCACTTCCGGCTGTCCGCCATACTTCGCATTGTACTCGGGGTGGAAGGACTCGTATTCGTAGCCGTTCCACTCCAGAAGGGTGAGGTCCACTTCGGCCCGGGCCTTGCCGGAAACCAGTGGTACGGTCACGAGACCCACGGAAGCAAGGACTCCAGAGGCCTCACGGCGGGTCAGGGCACCATCGCGCAGCGCCTTGGCAAATTCTTGCGGTTTCATGAAATTTTCCCTCATTGTCAGTTTGTTCGCGAACAGAACCCGGAATTGACCGGGCGCCCGATTCTCCTTCAAACGGGCCGTGAACCGCCCCTCGACCGGACGGTTCTCCTGATGGCAATCGCGCAGTATATGCACATGTCCCGGTGGATGACAGGCTGCAAGGACACGTCGCCAGGAGGATCCCATGCTGATTGCGCAAGACGCTGTGACTCTCCTGAGAAGGATGGCGCGGTTTGGTCTGGGTGCCTGTCCGTTGGCCCAGCAGTTTTGCCGGCGTTCCCGTGGCGAGCCACTGCGAGGGCCTCATGGATGTTTCACTCATGCTGGAGACCTCCCTTGAAGGAAACGCTGGAGGGATTTTGCTATTCGAGCTTTGAAGAGCGCCAGTCGAGTTCACAATGTGGAATGCGCTGATGGCATTGCACGGGTTCCATCGCTTCACGGGTTCGCAGTCTAAGCTGCTTTGACTCTATGGAAGGAACGGTGGCTGACGACACGCCGCCTTCAAGTGCAATCCGCGTGACCGAAGGATGACTGGAAGCCTGAGGAACAGTTCCAGCGCCATGATATGGTCGTCAACAGAAAACACGCTGAGTGGTTCTCGCCGCGTATGGCGTCCTTCTTTCTGTTCTGGATGGGGCGGCGCCTTTCCGGCGGATGGCTTGAGGTTCGTGGCCATCGCGTACTGGCTGGAGAGACGTTTGTGGTTCCGGCCGGTTTCGCCGGCTCCTCGTACAAAGCCCGCCGGTCGATAGCGGAACTGTTGAGGGGAATCTGGTCGATTCCGCTCGATTGTCTTCGATGTTGCGCGCCTTCCCACGGTGCACGATGCGTAGAATCATTAGAACTAAATGTTCTACACATCCAAGAATCGACAATTTACATACTATTTTTACAGAAACCTGCCACGTCTCGAGTAGAATGTCAGTGGGCCGCGCGCTCGGAGCGAGCAAGTGCTTGGGCCAACTCGCCGGATTCCACGATGGATGCCAGGCTCTTGCACCACGCCGTGGGACTTGATCGGAACGACTAATGACGATTGGTACGTTCGACTTCAACGATGCATTTCGGGAACTGACTGGACACACGCATTTCCCATGGCAGCGGCGACTGTTCGACGATTGGCTGGCCCGCGGAAGATTGCCGCCGGCCGTCGATATTCCGACCGGTCTGGGAAAGACCGCTGTCATGGCTATCTGGCTGCTGGCGCGGGCAGCGGGCGCGGCCCTCCCTCGCCGACTGGTATATGTGGTAGACCGACGCACGGTCGTCGATCAGGCAACCGAATGCGCTGAGCTGATCCGCGACGCATTGCACGGAGCCGAGCGCCTTGAACCCGTGAGACGGGGACTCTGTCTTGACGGCAGGCCACTCGCGATCTCCACTTTACGTGGTCGCTACGTGGACAATCGGGAATGGATGGCCGATCCCGCTGCGCCTGCGATCGTCATCGGCACCGTGGACATGGTGGGTTCGCGGCTGTTGTTTGAAGGTTATGGCCTTTCCCAGCGAATGCGGCCCTATGCCGCCGGCTTGATGGGTTGCGATTCACTCGTGATGCTGGACGAAGCACATCTCGCCCACCCGTTCGAGCGCCTGCTTCGGACAATCGAGCGCGAACAGCGCCCATCTTCTGTGAGCGGCCCGCAGCCCAGCGCTGGCTTCTTGGCCGGCTCGGCTGCGAGCCGAACACTTCCCCCGCCGTTCTGCGTCCTGCCCTTGTCCGCCACAATGGTACAAGACGAGCGTTCAGGACATTTCGGCATCGTAGACGCAGATTGGCGGGACAGGACTGTCCGCATGCGGCTGGAGGCCAACAAGGTTCTTTCAATCGAAGACCTTCATAATGGTTCAGACCTGCATCAGGTTCTGGCAGATCGAGCCTGGTGCCTCATGAAGGAGGCGACCGCGCCCGAAGCGGAACCATCGCGCATAGTGATCTATTGCGATCGCAGGCGTGATGCGGAAAAGACGGCCGATGGACTTCGAAAGCTCGCGAAGGCGGAGAAGTACGAAGCAGCAGTTATCCTGTTTGTAGGTGGGCGTCGAGTACGTGAACGGGAGCAAGCCGCCGAAGAGATGAAGGCTCACGGCCTCATCACAAGCGGTGCCGAACGTGTTGCTCCCGTCTTTGTGGTCGCTACATCGGCCGGAGAGGTCGGGGTCGATCTCAACGCCGACCACATGGTCTGCGATTTGGTCCCTTGGGAACGCATGGTGCAGCGGCTCGGACGGGTAAACCGACGCGGCAGGGGACAAGCGCGAGTACTCGTGATCGATGCAGGTTCGTCCGACGAGAAGACGACGGACAAAGACGTTCCAGATCGCCTCAAGGCAACACGCACCCTGGTCGAATCCTTGCCCCGGGACGATGCTGGCCAACTCCAAGCAGCGCCTGCTGCACTGCTCAGTCTTCGTGGCCACCCGGATGATCGTGATCGCGTCTCCGCAGCCTCGACTGATCCGCCTCTCTACCCCGCGCTCACCCGACCCCTGGTCGAAGCGTGGTCAATGACATCGCTTCATGATCATACCGGTCGACCGGAAGTCGGACCGTGGTTGCGCGGGTGGGTCAAGGACGAGCCACAGACCATTGTGGTGTGGCGCCAGTATCTCCCGGTGTTCTTCGCACGTAGTGGTCTGGAGGTTCGCCAGCAACCTGGTCGCGAGGTCGCAGCTTTCTTCGGGGCCGCACCTCCACACACGGAAGAGTTCTTGGAAACAGAAACCCGCCGCGTCGTCGAGTGGTTGAGAAAACGGGCTCGCAAGGTATTGAACCGGCTCGAAGGGGAGTCCTCGTCGTCGCCTTCGGACGACGACGGAGCCGATAATGGTGATCCCCCAAATTCGGACGGTGCTCCGATTGCGCCGCTGCGACCGGGGGCGCCCGTCGCTTTTTTGCTCGACCGCGCGAGCCGGCCAGCCGGCGATTTGACCCTCTCGGCAATCACCGGGCATAGAACGCAGGAATTGTACCGGCGCTTCGCCGGCCAGCAGGTCGTCGTGGACGCTCGCCTCGGCGGGCTCAAGGACGGTTTGTTGCACGACGGCTCCGACGACGCTGTTTCCACGATTGACAACAACTGGAATTCGCCGGAGTGCAAAGATCCGCAACGCCCCGGGCCGCCCATCCGCGTCAGAACGTTGACCGAGCCAGAGCGTGACAGGACGTTGAGCGAACCGCAGACCCCGGAACGGGGTGCCGAGCATCCTTGGCGAGAAACCCTGGCCATACCCTATTGTTCCTCGCCGGAAGGGGACGCAGCCGCCACTTGGCTTGTGGTCGAGCACTGGCGCGACAACGACAATGGCGAGGAGGCGAGAGCGATCTCCGCCAAGGCGCAGCGCCTTGACGAGCATCAGGCTTGGGCCGCAGACGAAGCCGCGCGACTCGCTGATGCGATAGGGCTTGACGAGTGCGACCGTGCGATGTTGATGGTCGCCGCCCGGCACCATGACGACGGGAAGAGGGCGCCGCGCTGGCAGCGCGCCTTCAATGCGCGCCACGAAGGCGGCCCATACGCCAAGACGGCGGGTCCGTTCAATCGGCATGTCCTGAACGGCTACCGGCACGAACTCAAGTCGGCGCTCGATGCGGAGACGAACGGCCTCGATGGCATCGACCGTTCCGAACTTCGCTTCGAAATGGCGCTGCATCTCATCGCGTCGCACCACGGCCATGCCCGCCCCGCCATCGGTGTCGACGGCTATGACGACCTGCCTCCGTCCGCTGCAGCCAGCCGCGCTCACGAAATCGCCCTGCGCTTCGCGAGGTTGCAGCGGCAGTGGGGTCCGTGGGGCCTTGCGTGGTGGGAAGCGCTCATGCGTGCAGCCGACCAACGGGCATCGAGGGCACTCGAAGAACTAGCAACGCGTGAGCGTGCCCAGCCCCTTCCGCAATCGCGTCTCCGGCGGCCGATGTTCCAGGCTGACAAGGAATTGGCGCGCTGATGGCTGCGGCGTCAATACCCGTCGATCTCTCCAACCCAGGCCAGGTGTTCGCCTGTCTGGGCTTCCTTGAGACAGCCCATATCCTAATCGGCGATGCCAAGGGCGGCTTCGACTGGACGCGCGAGGACGACGTACGGTTTCGCCTGGCCGCGAATGGGGGTGCCAACCCCATCGAGTGCGTTCTTCGGTTCCTCGATGAGGCGACCGTTACGGCCGTGGCGCCTGCCGGTTCCACGAATAACGCGAGCAAATGGAAGATCGACACGGTTACCGACGATTCAGGTTCGTTTCCGTTTGGGGATCCGTCCAGACCCGACGTTTTTCCAGCCCGTTTGACAGATGCTTCCGGCCGTAGCGTTACTATCGACCACTGGGGAGACGAAACGCACCGGCGCGACCGAGTGAAGTTCTGGGCCGGAGCCGGCGGTTACCCCGGCGTAGCCTTGGCACGGGACGTTCTCGATCGGATCCGCGGCCGGGCAGGGGATCACTCCGATGCTCCCTTCTCGCTGAACGCTGAGCAGAGCAGCAGCTTCCGTTTCGACTGGCGACGCGACTACGTACCGATGGACGCTGGGTTCTCGCCGAACGAGCATAAGTCCACGATGGTCATGCAGGGCTATCCGGTCGTGGAACTCTTGGCCACCGTTGGGCTGACCAACGCCCGTCCTCGTCGGCACGACAGGCTGCATTACAGCTACGGCGTTGCCGGTGTCGTCGGTGCGGAGCTCTATGATCCGATGTTCCTTCGAGCTTCCCTCGGTTCAAGGAAACCGCCGTTTCCGGGGATGCCGTTCCGTTTGTTTGCCATGCAACTCGACTGGCCCGGACAGGAAGGGCAAGCCCGGTGCATTACCAACGTCAATGAGGAGACCCTGCCGTCATGACCCAATTCGACAATACCTTCGCCGAGCGCTGCGCCAACGCTTCCGATGGGCCGGTCGCGCTGACACTGCGGCAGATTCTTCTGCCCGTCGAGGGCGCCGACGCGGTGATTTTCCCGCCTACCTACGCCGACATCGGCTATAACATTGATCGCTTGTCCGATGGCACCAAGGTCGCGACAATCGATAGCGTCGGCGCTCAGGCCAATCGCATGGAGCCGCTGTTCAAGGCCGGGGCCAACGGCGCACCGCAGAACCCCTATGCCGCCTTGGTGCCGCAGGTAACCATCACTTACGGAAACGACAGGTCCATTTCGATACTCGAAGCAGGGCACCGGTTGGGCGACGCGCTCATCCGATCCACTGCGCTCGCCGAGGAGGTCAATTCCGCGTTCCGAACCTATCTCGACACCGGAGACGCCATCGCCATCGCGCGATTGGCGCCAACTTCTCTCGTGTTTGGCGTCTGGGATTCGCGCGACACGCAGGCAAAGCTGCCGCGAATCGTCCAGTCGGTCGTTCGCGCTTGGGATGTCGACACCCTGACGCGCTCGGCCCAATACACGCCTCCGGTCGACTACTCCGAGCTGGAAGTGTTCAGTGAGGCGGAACAGAAGAAGCAGGAGGGCAACCAGAAAAGCCCACTCGCGCAACGCGGATTCGTGCATGTCCCGGCGACGGGCGATCACGGTGGAATTGTGGTTCATGGTGAGCTTCGTCGCGACGTCACCGTCAACCTCATTGCCCTGCGCCGCCTCGGAGGCGACAACGGCCCGTCGTTGCGCCGCTATGTCCTCGGTCTGGCGTTGGTTGCCGCGGCCGCGCCGATTGACGGATTTCTTCGGCAAGGCTGCCTTATCACCCCCAACCCGGACGCACCGCCAGCGTGGGTGGCGGTCGCTCGCGACGGCACACGCGAGGAAGTCACATTGGGCAATGACGATGTCTTGGCGTTCGCGACCGAAGCGGCCTCCGCTTTCGGCGTCGGAGCGGACCGCACGATCAAGTTCGAGAAGGCACGCGCCAAGTCCGACACGAGCCGGTAGCGTTAGGCAATGGAACAGGCGCTTGTCGTCTCTGTCAGATTCCACGAAGGGCGTTATCACGGCTCGGACGGCTGGCCTCCCAGCCCCGCCCGGCTCTTCCAGGCACTGATGGCGGGTGCGGCACGGGGCGCACATGTGCTGCAGACTACAGAGGCAGCTCTCGACTGGCTGGAAGAGTTGCCGCATCCGGCAATCGCCGCGCCGCGCGCCGTGCCCGGTCAGGGCTATGTCGGCTTCGTACCCAACAACGATCTCGACGCGGCGCTCTCGAAGAAGGACGCATCCGATATCGACAAGGCGACAGCCTCGGTTCGCGACCGAAAGTTCGTCCGCCCCCTGCTGTTCGATGTGGAAACACCGGTCCTCTATTGCTGGCCGATCGCAGGCCAGGTGACACACGCGAAGGCGCTTTGCGAGGCAGCGGAACGCCTGTACCAATTGGGACGCGGAATTGATATGGCTTGGGCCGAAGCCGCCGTGGTCGACGGAGCCAATGCGGAGCAGCAACTTGTCGACCATCGAGGAATTGTCTTCCGACCTTCAGTGGGCAACGGGTCCGGTTGCGAACTACTCTGCCCCAGACCGGGATCTCGCCTTAGTCTCACAGCCCGTTTTGCCGGAATACGCAGCCGCTTCCGCGCCGGTGGCACGAATCGCAAGCCCCTCCGCGTTTTCGTTCAGGCTCCGAAGCCACTCCTGACCAAAGTCGCTTACGATGCACCGCCCCTTCGTCTCGTCTTTGAACTGCGAGAGGCGGACGCCAAATCGGCTTTTGCCGTCCGCCGGCTGGCCGAGGCTGCACAACTTGTCACAGAGGTTCGCGATCAGGTAGCCAACCGGCTTTCCAAGGCGGCCCCCTCCCTTCGGGCCGAAATCGAGCGCCACCTGGTCGGTCGCGACGCGACGGACGCGGACAAGACGACGCGCGTACGGATTGTGCCCATCCCCTCGACCGGCCATCCCCATGCCGACATGATGATCCGCAGACTTGCCGTCTATGTGCCGCAGTCCTGTCCCCTGCGGTCAGAGGATCTCGCCTGGGCGTTCGCACAGGTCGCCTGGGCGGACGATGACGGCTTGGTGCTTTGCGAACTGCAACCCGGCAGCGACGACAGCATGGTGAATCGCTACGAGCATTTCGGTCGGCGCTGGCAAAGCGTGACCCCGCTCGCATTGCTGTCGGCGCGCCGTCGACGCATCGACCCTGCGCGCCCTGATACCGAAGTGAAGGGCGGTGCCGAACGGGTTCGCGAAGAGGCACGTGCCGAGCATGCCCTGTATCAGGCCTTGCGCCATGCAGGAATCAACACCGCGCCGATTGCTGTGCGTGTGCAGCGCGAGCCGTACGACACCGCAGGCAAGCGGGCTGAACCGTTCGCCGCTGGCACGCGCTTTCCAAAGTCGGCGTTGTGGCACGCCTCCATTTCGTTCGCGGTACCGATTTCCGGTCCGCTTGTGCTCGGCGACGGACGTTATCTTGGACTCGGGCTCTTGCAGCCCGACGATCCGATGCCTGGAGTTTTGGAGTTCACCATTCGGGAAGGGCTCACCGACACCGCCGAGCCTCCTCTTGTCGCCCGCGCCGCACGCCGCGCATTGATTGCCCGCGTACGAGACTTCCTGCCGCGAGGTCAGGCAATTCCTTCATACGTAACCGGACACCAGGAAGACGGTCGCCCTGCCCGAAGCGGGTTCCATCGCCACATGGCTGTTGCTGTCGATCTTCCTCGCAGACGCTTTCTCTACGTTGCCCCAAATTGGTTGCAGCGCCACGGCGCGAGTTGGCGAGAAGTGAGCGAGCAACATGATCTAGTGGAACAAGCACTGGAAGGCATGGACACTCTCCTCGCAGGCAACGCTGGACGCCTCGCCATCGCTCCATCCGCACCTGACTCAGACCATGACCCCTTGTTCGCCCCGGCTCGCGTCTGGGAAAGTGTCGCCGACTACCAGCTCACCCGCTACCGTCGCCGCCTCACCGACAAACAGGCGTTGACGTCCGATGTTCTAACGGAACTCTGCCGTCGTGCTTGGCCGGTACCGGAAACTGTAGAGGTTCTGTCAGTACATCGTGGCCCAAGAGGTGCTCTCTCTGGCCGCCTGCGCATCACCTTCGCTACTGTCCAAGCTGGTCCCCTGCTTCTTGGCCGAACCGCGCACAGGGGTGGTGGACTGTTCGCCCACGCAGCATCCGGAAGCCAAATGAATAGATGACCGTATTCGCCAGCCCTCGCAACCCATCCGCTCCATCACTCGAACAGGGCCTTGAGAAAGGCCACGCACGTTTTCGGTTAAATACTCAGAAGCACGGACAGGTAACACAGCCCGACCATGTTGCGTCTTGACCATGTGAAGCGTTTCTACCGCCTGTTGGACACCCTCGATGAGCGTTTGGCGGGAGCGCGCCGACTGGCCGATTGCTCCGGACGAATGTCGTGGCCAAAACGCGGTATCTATCTCTTCAGAGAGCCCGGCGAGACCCGCACCGACAGCGGTGTCGGACCGCGGATCATCCGAGTCGGCACTCACGCCTTGAAGGAGGGCTCCGGCACCACGCTGTGGAACCGCCTTTCGCAGCACAAGGGGCAGGTACACTCTGGTGGCGGCAATCACCGGGGATCTATTTTCAGGCTGACCGTCGGCACGGCCCTGATCGAGAAGGGCGGCCTCGACTGTTCGACCTGGGACAACCGGCGCGGCGTCGCTTCGCGCGAGGTCAGGGAAAGTGAGCGGCCCCTCGAAATGGCCGTCAGCAAGGTCATCGGCGAGATGCCCTTTCTCTGGCTCGCCGTCGCGGACGAGCCGGGACCCACCAGTCTGCGCGGATACATCGAGAGAAACGCGATCGCCCTTCTCAGCAATTGCGCCAGGCAGCCCATCGATCCTCCGTCCCCGTCATGGCTCGGCCTTCATTGCAGCCGCCAGAAGGTGCGAGACTCCGGCCTCTGGAACTCGAACCATGTGACAGAACGCTACGATCCGGCTTTCCTCGACACGTTGGCAGATATGATCAGCCGAGCGGAGCCAACCCAATGATCGTCGTCATTCAATGCGCTGCTCGGAAACAGCGCCATGCGGGACATCTTCGCACACTCGATAACCGAAACGTCATGTTCGTCGCGCAGCCCAATTCCGTGCGATCCGACGAAAGCCGGATCCATGCAAGGCCGGACGACATGTCCGACAGGGGAGCCTCCTGGCGAAGTGTTCTCAAGCAATACAACGCCGCGCCGGGCGGCAATTCCCTCGGACTGCTCCCGGCCTGGCGGCTCTACAGCAACCCGACATACGAGATGCTTGCCGAGAGCATCGGTCCCGAGCGCCTCTATATCCTCTCGGCCGGCTGGGGGCTGGTCCGTGCAGATCACCTGACCCCCAATTATAACATCACGTTCAGCAAGGCCAGGAACGTCGAGCCGTTCAAGAGGCGAGGCCACCGGGATATCTACGACGATTTCGAACTCCCTTCGGACATCGCCGACCCTCTCGTGTTCTTCGGCGGTCGCGACTACATCCCCTTGTTCTGCAGACTGACCACCAATGCGAAGGGCCATAGGATCGTGTTCTACGCAGGAAGCGGCGCCGTGGCGCCGGGCTGCACGCTTCGAAGATTCGGCGACCCATTCACGAATTGGCACTACCAATGCGCCAGAGCCTTCCTGGAAGGGGAACTCCCACGTGGAACATGCTGACCGAAAGTTCCCTCTCCAGACTCGTACCTGCCAAGTCCCTTTGGGAGTGATGAAACTGTGAACCACTTCTTCGGATCAGCGTGGTCATCCTGGCACGCCCGGCCGTTCCGCCCGCACTGCGATGACCATGCAGGGGCGCGATGAAACTCCTGACGGGCATCGTCTTCATTGTCGGCTTGTTGATTCTCATCGTCTTCATTTTCGGCCCCGAGGAACAGGTCGGTACAGCGACCTCGACCCACTCAGAGCCCGAGCAATCCGATCGCGCTGCCGCGAAATGCGATCACGGTTCACCAATCACAGGGTCCTTCTACGTCAAGGGAAGCGACGTCAACTTTCGAATGGGACCGGGCATCGAACACGCTCGCGTAGTCAATCAGAAGGCGACCGACATACATGGCAGCACCCAGCACCGCACCCTTTGGCCATCCATGGTTCTCGAGGGTCTCTGCGAAACAACCGAATGGCTGAGAGCGCGAATCGTTAAGGCCAACGGCAGCCCGGTCAAGTGGGAAACCGGCTGGGTTCACAAGAGATTTGTCGCAAGTGATGCCTCTGACGACATGAAGATCGGCTTGCTCTGGGATATTGACGGCGAAGCTGAATTTTCGGATGCGGAAAAGCAAATCCTGAGGCGCGGTGCGCTCCAGGTCCTGCAGCACGAGGCCAACTGCGCCGAGATCACCACCGGATACCGCAGCGGTTCTCGACAAGGCGCCTACTACGTCACCTGTAACGCCAGGAACGGCGGACCGCCTTTCAATGTCTGGTTCACCCCGGACGAAGTCAATACCGGCAGAACCCTTGCGGTTCCCGAAGCCTACCCGGAAGCAGTATCCCGCCGGGCTTGCGAACGCGCCATCACCGAGAGAGTGGTGCATCCATCGACCCTCGACGTTCACCATTTCATCGGATATGCCACCACGGTCCACAACAACGGAAGTCGCACGTTGATCCAAGAATTCTCCGCGAAGAACAGCTTCGGTCTTGAGCTCGAATATCGAGCGCGTTGCCTGATCCAGCCGGATGGAGCATTGGAAATCACGATTTCCGAGGTGAACTAATTCTGTCGTCTTGTCGGTTTCTGGACCAAGTTGATGAAGCTCTCTACCGCTTCTTCGTATGCCGGCCAAGACAGTGTCAATGCTACGGCTGGGGTTTGCGCAGGTTATCGCGACATACGGGTGAAGATCCGCTCGACGACTCAACGGGTGATACAGTACTGCAAATCACTTGATAACCTTGGGTTTGTGCACGATGTTGAGAAACGTACCAATCCCCAGTTCCTCAAGCCGGGAAGCTAGCTTCGGCCCCTGATAGCCGCCATCCGCTCACAGTGTCGCGACCTGCGGCGCCTTCTCCAGCATCTTGAGGAGTACCTCCGGCGCGCAGTCCCGATCCTGAACGGACGCCTCGTGAACTACTATCTCGATCGACGCTCCCTCAGCTGTGACACGGCGACCGAACGGTCTCAGTTTCCACGTTTCGTCCCAATTGCGCTGGTGCGTCGTCTTCTCGCAGGTGTTGCCCGATTCGGTCAGTGTGCGGGCGCTACTGCAGAAATCCTCCAATGTACGGCTGCAGCGCTCTCGAGTGGTGCCGCTTCAATGAGGCCGGGGCCTGTTGGCCCCGGAAATTGCCACCGTGGAGATCCGCAAGGCTGTCAGTTACGCGCTTCAATGAGGCCGGGGCCTATTGGCCCCGGAAATCCGTGCGCTGAAGGCCCAGAAGGCCATGAAGTTCACGCTTCAATGAGGCCGGGGCCTGTTGGCCCCGGAAATCTTCCCTGAAGAATTCGGCCAGTACGCAGACCTTGTGCTTCAATGAGGCCGGGGCCTGTTGGCCCCGGAAATAGGCTTCGGCCGGACGTGATCCTCTCCGTGAGACAGCTTCAATGAGGCCGGGGCCTGTTGGCCCCGGAAATCTCATAATATTCGATAATCCCCGGCTTCGCTTCACCAGCTTCAATGAGGCCGGGGCCTGTTGGCCCCGGAAATTCCGAATTCTCAAGACCGGTCTGCCGCCGCTGGACTCGCTTCAATGAGGCCGGGGCCTGTTGGCCCCGGAAATTGACTTGTGACCCTCGATCCATTGCACTAGACTTCGCTGCTTCAATGAGGCCGGGGCCTGTTGGCCCCGGAAATTCTGGAAGGACGCTCTCGACAACAATCCGGATGATCCGGCTTCAATGAGGCCGGGGCCTGTTGGCCCCGGAAATAGCTGCTTGGCAAGTTGATGAAATCACTGATTGGATTGCCGGACTTTCGAGCGATGCCCGGAAACAACGGTTCCATGGACTGTGCTCTTGCATGGAGTGGTGTTCACGATGTCAAACAGTTTTGCGAAATCATGAGGTTGGTGGGATTCGAGAGGTGTCCTGTGTTGTGAGCGCCACTGGACTCCTCGATTCCCACAGGCAGACTTAATCTATATGACGACCGAGTCTCGTTCAATGGTCTCAAAGGTCTTGCCGAGGCTCTCCACACCCAGCTTGACCTTGTCGGCTGAACCGACGTCAACGATTAGCACGTGGTCGTTGCCCTGCTTGATGAGCGCACGCAATCGGGATTCCAGTTCTGCCCGGCGAAGGCGCGTCAAGCGGCACTGGAAAACAGAGAGCTGGAGCCATTCCCCATAACCTTGCATCAGTTTGAAGACCCGGCGCCAGCGCCGAGGACTGCTGATGTCGTAGGTCACAAGATAGAGGCGTTCTTCAGTCATCGGGGAAGATAGTGTGGGTAGTCGGGTATTTCGCCCAACAAGAATCGACACAGCAGTCGGACCTGCACCAGGAGCATGCGCCGCATGCTCAACCGGTAGCCGAAAACCGGATGTGTCGCCTCCTGGTTGAGCCGGCGTTCGAATGCCTTGATGAATCGCCTGCGCCCGCTCTGCGTCAGGGCTGTCCCTGTTACCCCGGTGACGAAGTCAGTCGCACCGATTTCGCCATTGTTGATGGCGCTGACCACGACGCTGTCGGTAATGATCGGCCGGAAGGGCTCCATGAGATCCAGTGCGAGAGAGGGACGACCGTATCTCGGTGCATGAAAGAACCCCCGGTAGGGATCGAGGCCGACCGATGCAACTGCCACCGTCAGATGGCGTGTCAGCATGGCGTAACCGAAGGAAAGGAGAGCATTCACCGGATCACTCGGAGGTCTGCGGTTCCTCTTTTCGAATTGGAATGTGCCTATTTCCGCATCTCTTGGCGGCGGATGAAGCAGGCCGTTGAATGCGCTGAAATAGGCCGCCGCCGCTGTCCCTTCAACTCCGAGCAATGCCTCGGTTGAGGTGGCATGGGCCGACCTGCGTGACGACATCTTCAAGGTATTGAGAAGCGTCTGCCGGTCGTCGGCCTCACCCTTCCAGTTCCTGCGGAAGATTGTGCGCTGGTTTGTAATCTTGGCGGCGACCAGCGATCGCGCAAATCTTAGGCACGCTGGATCGTCGAAACTCATCCTGTACTGCGCGGTGCGCACCTCGACATTCCGGTGGCCGATGCCGTGAGCCACGCCCCTGAACCAGCCACCGTGGCTATGATAGGTCACCGGTATCTCGCGCTCGAACAAGGCGGAAAGCGCCGGCGTGGTGAGATAGATATTGCCGAAAAGTGCAATGTCGGAAACATCGATAAGCCGTACGCGCTTCTCTCCCTGTTCCTCGTCGATGATCTTGAGGGTTTCTCCATCCTTCGAAATGCGCGCGTGCTGGGACTGAACGATCAGCGGGAGAGCCGTATCGCGCGGAACAGCGATCTGCCGTGGCGCAAGGTCGGAACCGAGAAGCATCTGTATCTCATCGGGCAGGCACACGCTCACCAAGGCACAACGCGGGCACTTCGGGCTGTCCTTCAACGGTGGTGGGAGACGGTTCTGCGCAACCGTGTTTCTGAGGTCATTGATGGCGCGCCGCGCGGCCGACCGCAATTCCTCGTCCAGAGTAACCCGCACACGCTCCTTGCTCCCGGCAAAGAATATTATGCCCTCCTCAACGCGATATCCGTGTTCCTCCAGAAGGAGGCCCTGGAGGCAAACCTGAATTCGCTCTGGTTCATAGGCGCCTCTTGCTACATGCGGGCGCTTGCCGCGCTTGTATTCGATCGGTGTGACGAATCCCTTCCTTGCCTCGGCGATGTCGAGTTTCGCGACAAGGCCCAGCGTAGCGGATGAAAGAGTGACGGACCTGCTGACAACCGGGGTTTCATCGCTGTCTGCCTCTTCATTCATGGCGTCTGGAGATGGTAGAGGTCGGCCAGGCCGGTTAACCCGGGTGTGGGCCCTTTGACCTTCAATCGTTTCGGCAGATTCGGCCCATTCGGATTGGGCCCACATCAGGTAAGCAAGACGGGGACAGTAGACAAACTCGTTAACCATGCGGGCCGGGACCATCGGAGAGCTCGATGACACCGGCGGTGGTGGAAAATCGAATTCCAGCTGTACGGACATTGATTTCGGATTGTTTGTCGTCATGATGATGAAGCCGGAATGTGAATCAGCCTGTCCAGTCCGGAGGGAACCTGTTGATGGCTCGTCACGCCCTGCGATTCTGGGTCCCGCAGCGCAACATCCAGGTTCCTCATCGATGGTCCACGATGTCGGTCACGGTTGCAAGCTAGCGACACAGCGGGTGGACATCGAGAGGAGGGGAGGCGGTGCATCCGCCCTTCGTTGACTTTCCAAATGGATGCGACTGGCGATACCATGCCGGGAGCGGGAGGAGTGAAGGTCATGAATGCCATCGCGTTTCCGGAAACCGGCGGTGTATGGCAAGCGGTCTCGGATCAGGTGCTGGAGCAGCTTGGGCGGGACACGTCGCGGGCGAGGGGCCTGCCCAATGCCGCCTTCACGGACAGCCGCTTTCACGCACTCGAGAAGGCCCGCCTGTTTTCGAGGACCTGGTCCTTTGCAGCGCCGGCGAGCACGCTCGCCAATCCCGGCGACGTCCTGTCGGTGGAGATTGCCGGCCATCCATTGATCCTGGCGCGCGGACACGACCACGAGGTGCGTGCCTTCCACAATGTCTGCCCGCATCGCGGCGCCAGGCTTGTGACAGAATCCCGGTGCTCAAGGACCGTTCTCACCTGTCCCTACCATGCCTGGTCCTATGGTCTCGACGGCGCCCTCAAGGGGCGTCCCCACTACCATGGCCATGGCCGCCACCAGAAGGCCTGCGACATGGCCGATGAGGATGTCCGTCTCTTCGCCATTCCGTGCCGGCAGTGGCATGACTGGGTGTTCGTCAACATCGACGGCAAGGCCCCCGAGTTCGGCAGCTTCATGGCCCCGGTGGAGGAACACTTCAACGGCTATGACATCGCGCAGTTCCGCCGTTCGGATCAGACCATGGCCGTGGAGTTCGCCTGCAACTGGAAACTCGCGGTGGAAAACTACTGCGACTTCTACCACGTGTTCTCCGTTCACCCGGCCCTCGACCGAATGATGAGTCCGCAAACCCGGCAATCCATGCGCGAGAGTGGTTGCCACCTGCTGAACGGCTATGCCTTCACGGGCGGCGGCAGGGGTATCGCGGTCGACGACTCGGGCCCCGGCCTGCCGTCGCAGGAGGGAATCGATACCGACCTGGAATCGAGCACCCGCTATGCCGTGCTGTTTCCGAACTTCGCGGTCAACGTCTATCCGGGCAGTCTCCAGGCGGTTCTCTTCGAACCGGTAGCCGCCAACCGCACCATCATGCGCATGTGGTTCTATTACGTCGGCGATGCAGCCTGCGCAGCCGAACACGCCGAAGCGAGGGATGCCCTCTTCCAGGAATGGGTGGAACTTAACGACGAGGACAAGGACATCTGCCTGCGCCTCCAGGAAGGCCGTGCCTGCGCGGCCTACGATGGTGGCCGCCTGGCGCCCCACTGGGACCGGGGAACGATCCATTTCCATCGCCAGGTGGCACACGCCATTCGCCGCGAAGGTGCATTCGAAGGGGCCTGATCCTGCCACTCACTCGGCGGGCTTGACGTCCCCGTCAAGGCCCATCGATTCCGACATGGCAGGGTCGACGATCTCCCTGGTCCGCTGGTTGGCATGGCCGTAGCCCTCGACCGGGAGCTTGCCGGCCTCGGGCGAATTCCGGCCGTCGACAATGTCGCAGGCCGCTACCTCGTCACCCCCGCCGGAGATAGTGAGCGACCTTGTGGCGCGCTTCAGAGAATAAGAGCCAGCGTTCAATCATGATGCCTGCCAGGCAGAAAGTGCCACCAGGATCATGGGAACAGCGCTGGCGGCAGCGGCGAGCAGCAGGGCGAGGGGAATCAGAAATCCTGCCGTGATGGCGGCGCGGCACAGTTCGGTGTCCCGAACCGCGCTGCCCACCAGCTGTCCATCCTTGAGGTGAACGCGTATGCCGCAGCGGCAGGCACACATCTAGCAGGTGGCGGCGACGATATCGTCGGCCGTCGCCGGCATGCGGGCGATACGCTGCTCTATCCGGCGGCCGGTCTCCGCCACGGGTTTCATCGACATGGGCTTGCCTTCAGGCATGGTGCCGGACGCACCTGTCATTAAGGGTTGGCATGGGCGTGGGGATAATCCACCGCGACACGTCCCGGGGTGGCCAGCCCTTCGGCAAGGTCATGCCTGATCGCCTCCAGGGAACGGTCGCCGGGCGTGCCGTATCCGCCGCCACCGCCGGTATGAACGGCGAGGACATCCCCCTTTTGCAAGGTCATCCCGGCCTTGGAGTTGACCGGTATGACCTCTCCGTCGCGCAGCACGTGGCACGAACCGGGGACACCGTCCCCGCCACCAAAGAGCCCCGCCGGGGCGATGCGGAAACGATCGGCATAGATGGCAAAGATGACATCGTCGCGGGTGATCTCGTAGGCGCGAGTGAATCCCAGTCCGCCCCGGCAGCGGCCGGCGCCCGCGGAGTCGGAAAGCAGCGCGTAGTCGATAACCCGGAAGTAGTCGTATTCCATGTCGAGAGCCTCGACGGGCGTGTTTGAACAGTTCGACAAGGGGCTGTCGATGGCGTCGCAGCCGTCGGCCTCCGAAGACGCTCCGTAGCCGCCGCCGAAGATCTCCACGTACACCCTGTAACCGCTGTCCGTGAGGCGGGAAAGAGCGAAGACGACAGTCGTGTCGAACCCGCAGGCGATCACGCGGTCGGGGGCAGCCGCCGCCAGGGCCTTCATCACCGCATTGAACACGCGATAGGCCGGTTCCATGCGCGCCCGGACTGGCGCTGGGGGCTTCGGATTGAGCAGGGACCCATAGGGAGCGGTGATGTTGAAAGGTCTCTTTACCCCTTCGTTGAAGGGGACGTCGGAGCTTGTCAGCACCGACTTGACGCAGGCAAGCGCAGCCGAGACCGTGGAGGAGAAGGGGCAGTTGAGATTGCGCGCCACCTGGGGCGACGTGCCTTCAAAGGAGATGTCGAGGTGATCGCCCTCCACAGTCACCTGAGCCTTTACGGGCAGCGGCCGGTCGTCGATCCCGTCGTCATCCACCGCATCCTCTCCCTCGTAGGTGCCGTCGGGGATGGTGGCGATCGATGCCCTGACCCGGCGTTCCGAGTAGTCGAGCAGTTCCGCCATGGTTTCGATGACGGTCTTTGCGCCGAACTTCGCGGCCAGTTCCCTCAGGCGCAGGCCACCGATGGCGTTGGCTGCAAACTGTGCATTGAAATCGCCGATCGTGAGCTGGGGCACGCGGATGTTCGCCGCCACGAGGCGCTCGAAACGGCCACCGTTCCAGTCGCGCTCCATGTTGTAGCACGATGGAGGGATCTGCAGGCCTTCCTGGTAGATGTCCGAGGCATCGGCGTTCAGTCCCGGGGCGCCACCGCCTAGATCGAGATGGTGTGCCACCGAGGCACCGAAGCCGATAATCCGGCTCTCGAAGAAGATGGGCGAAAAGATGAAGACATCGGGAAGGTGCTGACCGCCGTTGAAGGGATCATTTGTGATGTAGAAATCGCCCGGTTCGAGGGAATCGACCGGGTGCGTTGCGGCGCAGGGACCGAAGGTCATCTTCATCGGACCGAGTTGCATGGGGATGAGTTCGGCCTGGGCGATGACATTTCCATCCCGGTCGAGCAGCGCCGCCGAGGCGTCCTGCGCTTCCCTGACGATCGTCGAGTAGGCGCTGCGGATGAGCTTGGCGCCCATTTCCCTCGCCGCCGCGATGATGCCCTGGCTGATGACCGCATAGTCCACCGGATCGAGTGACACGACTCTCATCTCCCTTCCATCGCCGCACCATGCCAGGCGTGATGGCGCCGTGCACGGTGGATACTGACATAGCCTTCCCCGAGATCGTCGTCGACCATGTCCGGATCCCGTCCATCGGGGGCGCCGTACCCGGCGCCGCCACCGGTGCGTATGGTCACGACGTCGCCGACCTCGAGCGGCATCATGTCCTTGCTCGCCACGTCGATGATCCTGCCGTTGCGTTCGACGCGGCACGACGCCCGCGTTCCTTCGTGGCCTCCGAAGAGACCGGCCGGCGCCAGGCGGAATCTGTCGGCATAGAGCGTCAGTGTGCTGCCTGGTTCGAGGACCTCGTACACCCGGTCGTACCCCAGACCGCCCCGGTGGCGCCCGGCCCCGCCGCTGTCTGTGCACAAGGCCCAGGCGCGCAGGCGGAAGAAGGAGTAGTCGAGATCCAGGGCCTCGACCGGCGTGTTGGTGCAGTTGGCCAACGGGCTGCTGAGCGCGCTTTCACCATCGCTGTTCGCCGATGCGCCATAGCCGCCACCGAGAACCTCCGTGACAACCTCGTAGTGACGGCCGTCGAAGCGCGTCATGGTGAGCGCCGTGGTGGTGTCATAGCCGCAGGCGATGACCCGCTCCGGAACGGCGCCGGCAAGAGCCTTCATGACGGCATTGAACACCCTGTAGCAGGCTTCCATGCGGGCATGCACCGGCGCCGGCGGCTGCGGATTGAGCAGGCTGGGATAGGGCACGCGGAGAGTCACGGGCTGTGTCATGCCATGGTTGAAGGGAATATCGGGGCTGGTGAGTGTCGCCTTGATCGCCGCATAGGTGGCCGATGCGGTCGAGGAAAGCGGGCTGTTGAGATTGCGCGTCACCTGACCCGCCGTTCCGGCAAAGTCCGCCTCGATTTGGTCGCCGTCAATGGTGATGGCCACGCGCACGGGCAGTGGCTCGTCATGGATGCCGTCGTCATCGACCGCGTCTTCCCCGTGCCACGTGCCGTCGGGAAGGGCCGCGATCTCCCTTCTCATGCGCCGCTCGGAATAGGCGATGAGCTCCTTCATCGCTTCGCCGAGCCGGTCCGTTCCGTACCTGGTGGCCAGGTCGATGAGGCGTTCGGCTCCCAGGGCGTTTGCGGCGAACTGGGCATTGAAATCACCGATGGTGAGCCGGGGCACGCGGATGTTGGCGGCCACAAGGCGCTGCAGCGGTCCGCCATGCCAGTGGCGCTGCAGATTCCAGCACGAAGGCGGGAGGCGCAGGCCTTCCTGGTAGATATCGGTGGCATTCGCCACGATTCCCGCTGCCGCACCACCCATTTCGAGATGATGGGCCACCGATGCGGCAAAACCGATGAGACGCCCGGAGAAGAAGACGGGTGAGAAGATGTAGACGTCGGGCAGATGCTGACCGCCTTCGTAGGGGTCGTTCGACAGGTAGAAATCGCCTTCGCGGAGATCTTCGGGCGGATGGTGCCTGACGCAGGCCTCGAGTGTTGCCGCCATCGAGCCGAGGTGCATGGGAATCATTTCGGCCTGGGCGACGATCCGTCCCCCCGGGTCGAGCAGCGCGGCGGAGGCATCGGCCGCCTCGCGGACGACCGTGGAAAAGGCCGAGCGCACGAGCTTCGAGCCCATTTCGCGTGCCGCCGCGATGATGCCCTGGCTGATGACCGCCTGATCAATGACATCGAGTGTCAAGGAAACGCCTCCGATTTGCTGCGCACCCTACCATGATCGCATCCGGACGCCTCAAGCGGCGGAGACCGGTGCGGACCCGCCCTTGTTTTCCGGGAGCGTTTCCACCTGCTATCGTGGAATGTGACGGGGCGTACATTCTCACTTCGCCAGCGCCATCGGCGTACCAGGGAGGGTTCCATGGGTGATCGCGGCCATGTGACGGTCATCGGCGCCGGTGTTGTCGGCGTGGCAACGGCTCTTTGCCTTGTCCGCGACGGGTTCGATGTGACGGTGATCGATCGCGACGGACCCGGCGAGAACTGTTCTTTCGGCAATGCAGGCATGATCTGCGATGCAACGTCGGCAGTGCCGCTGCCGTCATCACAGGTTGTCCGGGGGCTGCCCCGGATGCTGATGGATCGCAAGAGCAGCCTTCACATCCGCTGGAGCTACCTGCCGGCACTGATGCCCTGGCTCCTCGTGTTCATGAAAAGCGCCCGGGCCAGGGAGCGGCTTCACAATGCCCGTGCTTTTCATGCCCTGCTCGACGGCGCCGTGGCATCCTGGGATCGGCTTGTTGACGGAACGCAAGGAGCGGCGCTGATCCGCAAGCGTGGACTCGCCATCGTTTACGAAACGGAACGCGGATTTGCCTCGGCGGCCGCGGAGCGCGCCATCCTGCGTCAGCTCGGCGCCGAATTCAGCGAACTCAGCGGTGCCGAAGTGCGCCAGAGCGAGCCCCGCCTCTCCGACGCCGTGACAGCCGCAACCTTCCTTCCCAGGGTCAACCACACGGTCAATCCCTATCGGCTCACCCGGGCGATTGCCGACGGCGTGTTTGCCGCCGGAGGTGTGGTCGAGACAGCGACGGTGACAGGTATCGAGGTAAGCGACGGCCGCGTGCGGACACTGCGGACCACTGCGGGAGACAGGAAGGTGGACCGTCTGGTGGTGTCTGCAGGGGCGTGGTCGGGACGACTTGCAAAGATGCTTGGCATCCGTGTCCTGCTCGATACCGAGCGGGGATACCATACCGTTTTCCACGGCACCGACAGCGGCCTGCGCCTGCCGCTCATTCATGGTGAAAAGGGTTTTGGCGTGAACCAGATGGACGAGGGGCTTCGCCTTGCCGGCAGTGTCGAGATGGCCGGTATCGATGCCCCCGCCGATTATGCTCGCGCCGACATGCTGGTCGAAAGGGGGCGCGGTCTCCTGCGCAACTTCGATCCTGAGCCTTCGGCGAAGATCACCCGATGGATGGGTCGCAGGCCGACCCTGCCCGATTACCTTCCCGCGCTTGGCAAGGTCGCCGGACTGGTGAACACATGGTTCAATTTCGGGCACCAGCACCTCGGCCTGACTCTCGCGGCGCGCAGTGGCGAGGTTATGGCGAACCTCGTGGCGGGCCGTGATCCCGGCCTTGACCTCGGCGCATTCAGGCCGGATCGTTTCCACAGGTGATGTGAGGGGGTGGGGTGTCATGAGTCGCGCCTTTGTCCGGGAGCCGGACGCCGACAGCGTCGTCGACGTCCTGCCCGAACTCCCCCAGGAGCCGATCCCCAACTATGTCACGCCGGAAGGCATGGCCATGCTCGAGGACTGGCTTGGCCGGCTGCGCCGGGAACGCGATTTGCTGGGGGCTGACCAGACCAGCATGGTCGGGCGCAACCAGCTGGCCCATGTCAGGCGCGATCTTCGCTACGTGGAGGGACGGATCGACCATGCGGTGGTGGTGGATCCGGCCGGACAACCCGCCGGCAAGGTGGCGTTCGGCGCCCGGGTCGACGTGCTGGACGAAGACGGCATACATCACACCTGGCGTATCGTCGGCGAGAACCAGGCCGACATCGACAAGGGCATGGTGAGCTGGGTCTCACCCCTGGCCCGCGCGCTCATCGGCGCGGAAGTGGGCGACGCTGTCACCTGGCGGCGCCCGGCAGGCGACCTCGAACTCGAGATCACCGCCATCAGCTACGTGTAGCAAACTTGTAGTTACCAAAACGCCAAGCACTGCTACAGCAAGACATTGGATGGTCTCTCGATTCCCGCTTATCTTACCGAGCGTTAGCTGAAAGTCAAACCACGTATACATTTTCTAGACGACCATATAAGCGCGAGAGTTTCTCGACTGATTATGGCATCCGGGGATATGCCGGGTTCATCGAAGGCTGCGAGGACCGGCATGACTGGCACGTTGGACTGACAATCGGCTCTGGACATGACATGAACGGACTTTCCACGAGCTCGTGGCCGGTCACTCCCATACAACTTGGTGACATTGGGCTTTCATGGGGGTATATTCCAATTCACGCACCGATAATTGTCCCTTTACATGGACCCATCGGGACTGTTTCGCACACCATTCACTCACGATGAAGGAGATTTCTCATGGCTGGAAGACCGAAGGGCGAGAAGCGCAGGGCGCGTTGCGTGATGGCAACCGACAGCGAATGGCAACGTATCGGCGAGCGCGCCGCAGCAGACGGCCTGTCGATCTCGGACCATGTCGTGCGGAGTCTCCTGGTGCCGCTATCATGGTACGCCGTGCAGCACAGGGTGGCGCGCGCCGTGCTGGTGCTGGAGCGCATCGAGAAGATGCGTTTCGACGAGGCCGACATGGGCACGACATGGGAAGAGATCGACACCGAGGTCAAGGAATGGCTCGACAGTCAGGGGCTGCGGGGATGACGCCATGAAGCGCGCGCGACAACACTGCATCTATTGTGCGCCCGGGACATGGAAGAAGATCCAAAGGCGTGCGCGAAGGGCGCATATGCCGGTATCGCGTTTCGGCGTGCTGTGCTGTCTCAAGGCCGATGAGGAAGGACGGACCAAGCCGGTTGAACCGTCCGGCCATGCGCTGGTGATACCGCAGGACCAGCAACGCCGGCTCTACGAAGATATGAAGACCATCGCGCGCGCCGGGCTCATCATGCTGGACGAGACGAAGACGGACAAGATTGGAGTGTTGACGAGTGACGTGATTCGCTTTCTGCGACTGACCGAACCGGGGCAAGGACGATGAGGAAGCCTCGCCGACGGCAGGAAGGCATGTCGCATTCGATCTCCTGCAAGGACGAGGAATGGGAGATGGTCTGCAAGGGCGCGGAACGGGCCGGCATGAAGCCTTCGGCATGGTTCACACAGTGCGCCCTCGACGTGAACCCGCTGCCGGGCAGGACGATTCCACTGGTCCTTGAGGAAAGGGAACAACGCAACCTCGCCGGGGCGATCGAGCGACTGGCCCAGCCGTTTTCGGGCAGTCCGGAGTCGTTATCCCAACTCGAGGACGATGTCCGGCATGTCTTGCGGGAACGCGTTCGAGCGATGACACGGCAAGGCCGTTCTACCGAGGCGCGCACCAAACTTCGGGAGATGTTCGGTGAGGATCGCGCCACGTGGATCGAGGGCTGGGCGCGGAAGCCGCGCCAGCGTCGGGCCGACGCCGAACATGGTCACATGGACAAGTGTGGCCCCTTGCGGTAGAGGATGCGCCGCCTCTCTCTCAGTTCTTCAGTCTGTTCATGCATCCTGACGGTGCGCTCGTTCTCATCATCCCAGGACGCCCGGTAGCAGCCGCGCCCGGAGAGTTCGCGGCGCTCCATCTCCACCTCGTGGACATGTTCCCGTCCGTTGACGCGCAGCACCTGCAGGGTGCAGAGATCCTCCGCCAGGGTCTTGCCCGCGACAATCCGGAGAAGGACTCCTTCACAGTGCTGCGGTTCGACGGCAACACCGGGATCGATGCCGTCGTGGCCGGGATGTCCGGTGGGAGGAGCGGGCATCGTGGTCCAGCGGAGCCGGTCGCCGGCGACGACACTCCGGTTGCAGGCGATGCGATGCACGCCGTCGTGCGCGGTCCGCTCGCGCGCCGCCACCGCATCGCGCAGCCTCTCGTCGCTCCAGGTGGCGCGATGCACCTGGTCGCGTGCCAGATCCGCGCGTGCCACGCGTTCGACTCCCTTCCATGAGCCGTCGGCATTCCGCCGCGCGCCGACGCGCTCAATGAGGAGCGCGTCCTTCCGGTCGCGTCCGCCGCTCACGCCCGGCCACACCACCACCAGTTCCTGCACGGACCCGCCGTGGGCCAGTCGACGCCGGAGCCGGTCGCCGGTGACCAGCTGCTCGTCCCCGTGCCAGGCGATGGTAAACGCGCCACCGGGCGGACGGCCGTGGAGCCGGGCGGTTTCTTCGCGCACCATGGCCGCGATGCGGATCCGGTCACGATCAGGGGCGGCGAGCCTCTCTGCCACGTCCGCGAGCCCGGCCTCGATTCGCTCCTGCAGGGCGGGCTGACAAGAGAGGTGCCGAACGAAACGACCCAGATCCAGCAGCTCCTGCGCCTTGTCATGCCACGTCTCGGCCTTCCGCTGCCATCGCGGCCACTCGTCCAGCAGGGTGACCGGCACGTTCTCCTGCCCAGCCTTGTCCTCGAGCGTGCGATGCTCCCGGTCAAGGGCAACCATCTCCTTCACCCGCGCCTCTATCCGGGCACATTCGTCTGAGCAGTCGGCATGCTCCTCGATGACGGGTTTGAGCCGGCGTCGCGCTGCGGCGGGAAGATCGCGGTCGCCGGCCAGCTCCCGCACGTCGTCGAACACTGCGCCATAACCTTCCGAATGAAAGGCCGGGACGCCGTCGCGTCTCGCCCGACGGCGCAGCGCCTTCAGGTTCCTGGTCACCTCGAGGAAACGGTCGAACGGCCTGTGTCGTTCCAGTTTGTCCAGCGCCCGCGAGATGCGTCTCGCGGCAGCGGGATCCTGGTCTAGATGGGGACGGTAGCGTTCTTCGCGCAAGAGGGCACGGCCCGTTGCGCCCAGTTCGCGGACGAACGCGGCGAGCGGACGGTAGCCCTCAAGGTCGGTGATGACGGTGTCGCGGCCATGGCGGGAGCGGTCCCTCGCTTCGGCGTCAAGGATGCGCCAGCGCCGGGTGTGTCCGCGAGCGTCATCGAGGAACCGGCCGATGGCCTCCCGGCATGCCTGACCTTCCGCATCGCTAGCCAGAACACCACGTGCCTCAAACGCGGCGGCATCGGGAAGGTCATCGCGCACCAGAAGTGCCCTTGCCTGCGTGACAAGCCCGTGCCAGCCCGCCATGCCGAAGGGAAGCCGCTCCTCGGCACGCGCCCACGCCTGAATCCGGCGGTGGGCCGCAGCGAACCGTGCCCAGGCTGCGTCGGTCAGGGCTCGCCGTTCGCAGCGCTCAAGGCGCTCGTTCACATCTCCGGCGTGCCGGTCGAGATGGGGTTGCCACAGGTCCGGCCTCTTACACATCGCCCGCCACTGCCGCCGGGCCTTGAGCCAGCGTTCCCGCCATGCCGGCCAGCCGGCCAGTTCCGCCGCCGGCCGCGCGTTAGCTCGAGCCGCCAGCCGGCAGTGGCTGTCGAGCAGCCTGTCGGCTTCCGCGGCCAGCGCTAGAACCCTGTCCTGACGATCCCGGGCGTCCTTGTCGTGGGCGATCACCTCGCGGGCGGAAGAGCGCACGTGCTCGGGCACGTTCTTCATCGCCGCCAGCAGCCGTGCCTGCCGGACGAGATCGTCATGACCGTCGACGTGGAACCCGATTGTGTTCCCGGCAGCGGCGCGTTCGTGGACGGCCCGGCGCAGCGCCTCGAACCGGCTTGAGGCGTCGTCACACGCCCGGGCTTCCCGGAACGTCCCGAGACATGCCGTGATCGCCCTGGAGATCTTCGGCCGGGCGGCAAGGACAGGCCGGACGTCACGGTCGTCGCTCATCTCCCGCCAGGCGGCCTCGATCGCCGTGACGGCCGTGATCCAGTCGGCGTAGCCGGCCGTCTCCACCACGGGGCAGGCCTCGCCGGCGGCTTCGACCAGGTCCCGGTGCACGTGAAGAAGGTGATCGGCTTCGCGGTGCAGCTCTTCGATGCGGGCGTCCGTCAGGCGCCAGGCAGTGTCGGCCTCCACGAGCGCCGCCGCGCGCTGCCGGACCGCAGCTGGCAGATCCGGATCCTCCAGCAGGCCCCGGGCGCTCTCCAGCAGCCGGTCGTAGCCTGGAGCGCCGGTGCGCGGCCGGTCTGTCGGGACGCCCTCTGCCGAGCGCCAGGCGGCATCGAACGCCTCGATCGCTGCATCGCGCCGGGTGGCCGCCTCGATGTCGTGACGAGGGTCGCGGGCCTCCCCGCCTTCCCCGTTGTCCGGGCCGCCTGCCTCCTCCGTCGGCGGTTGGCCATCGGCCACGAGCGCTCCGGCGGCGTCTTCGTGTCGTGCCTCAGGCGCCGCCGTCTCCTCGCGCGGACGCCGTGGCATTGTTTTCTCCGGGAGAGATGCCCGCAACTCGTCGGGCGTGACGCCGACCGCCTCCAGCGCCGTCGCCCTCTCCCCGGTGTTCGCTTCCAGCGTCTCGATCAGCTGTTCGCTGTTGTCGGTCAGCACCATGACATGATCGCGGGCACGGCTGATCTCGACATAGAAGGTCGCCTGATCGGTCAGCAGACCGTGACCGGAATCCAGAACCGCGATGACGCCGTCGGCCGTGCTGCCCTGCGCTCCGTGAACCGTCGAACTCCAGGCATGGTCGATGTGGCGCAGCTGTGGGTCCTCGTGTTTGAGCGAAAGCGTGCTTCCATCGGCGGTCCGCACCCGCACCCGGGTGCTCGTGATCGCCACGATCTCGGCCTGCTCGCCGTTCACCAGGGAACGCATCTTGTCGTTGCGCGTCCAGCGGATCCGGTCGCCGGCCTGGAGTTCGATGGCGCGGGTCTCGTAGACCTCCAGGCGGTAGCGGATGTTCCCTTCCGGTCTGATCCGGCGGGCCGTGCCGTCGGGATGGGAAAGGAGTACATGGTCGCCCTCGATACCGGTCACCGTGCAGGCGTCGTCGGCCTTCACCCGGTAGTTCACGAGGTCCTGGTGGAACACCACCACGTCGCCTTCCCCGTAATTGCGCACGTCCGCCTTCTCGGCGCGGGTCATGCCAAGGCCGACGAGGCGTTCGAGTTGCAGAACCCGACCGCGCAGCACACCTTCGGCCGCAAGGCCTTCGCGGACCGTCTGGTTGATGTCCGCGCGCAGGGCATGGGTCGGCGCCAGGAGCAGGGTGCGGGCGCGGGCGTTGGGATCCAGTTCCAGCCAGGCGCGCGCCGCTTTCTCCGCCAGGTCGTCATGATCGACCTCGACCAGGCCGGCGCCGAGCAACCGGACCGCCTCACCGGGTTCGCCCTCCAGGACCGACAGGACCGCCGCCTTCAGATCCGGGCTGCGCTGGCGGCGGATGTCGCTCATCCGCGCCGTCGTCATCCCGGCCTCCTGCAACTGTCGGAACGGCTGGCCGGCATCGACCGGGCGGAGCTGGCCGGTATCGCCCACCAGCACCAGGCGCGCGATGTCGAGATGCCGCGCGATACGCAAGAGGGAACGCATCTGCGCTGTCGACACCATCGATGCCTCGTCCAGCACCACGACCGCCCCGGCAAAGAGCTCACGCAGCTTCTCGAGGCCCGGACCTGGGTCCTCGGCGTCGGCCGCCCGGCAACGCGTGAGGAACCATTGCAGGGTGCGGGCATGGATCCCCGCTTCGCGCTCCAGCACGCGCGCCGCAGCAGCCGAGGGAGCAAGGCCGATGATCCGTCGCTGCCCGGCCAGGTCTCGGACCTGACGCAACATGGTGGTCTTGCCAGTCCCGGCGCGGCCCTGCACGCCGATGGTCCGGTCCTCGGAAAGGAGAATGGCCCTCACCGCGTCGCACTGTCCCTCGGTGAGATCCGATCCCGCCAGCCGCGCCGCGACATCGCCCTCGCCGGCCAGCGTCCCGGCCTCGCCGAGACCGGCCTTCATCATGGCGATCACCGCGCGTTCCGCCTTCAGGGTCCGGTCGGTGACGAAGGCGCGGTCGGCGCGCCGCAACGTGGCGTCGACCAGGTGGCCATCCTTCACCAGTTGCCCGACCGCCTGCCTGATCTCGTCAAGCGTATGGCGCCCCGGCGAATGCGCCAGCGCCAGGGTTTCCAGATCGTGCGCCGCAAACACCGATTGCCGCTCTTCGAGGCGTTCCGCCGTGCGGGCGACGATCTCCAGGGCCGACAGGTCCTCGGCCGCCCGCACCGGCCGGCGAGGACGGGCTGCCGCGAGGTCGGCGCCGAGGCCAAGATCACGCGCCCGCTCCGCCCAGACCGTCTCCAGCATCACCCTCAGCGGCTCGTCCTTGCGCCGCCGCGTCGCCAGCGTCGCCATCTGCGCCGCGGCCTGGCTGTGGTCCCAGCCCCTCTCGGCCATGTAGGTCATGATCTCTCTCCTGCGCGTCGAGAACGCGCCCCGCAGCTTCCGGCCGTAGCCCGCGATCTCGAAGCTCGGTATCCGTCCCGCCATGGCGGGACGGACGTCATAGCCCCGTTCCATCAGCCTCCTCGACAGCTCGTTACGGTAGTAGGCGCCGATCTGCCGGGCATGGCGGTGGAGCAGAGTGGCCTCGATGCTGCGCCAGCGCCCCTCAGGATCGCGCGTCATGTTGGCGATCACGGCATGGGTGTGGAGCTGGGGATCGAGATTGCGGCTCGCGACATGGCGGAAGGTCGCCGCGACCATGTGGGGCGCCTTGATCCGCGGCCGCTTTCGCGTGGCGGGATCCCAGCCGCGGGTCTCCAGAAGGTTCCCCTCGATCCAGTCCAGCGTCGCCTTCACCGCCTCGTCATGGGCATGCACCACGCCGCGGTCGCCATGGGGATGGCGCCTGGTCGGCAACAGGGCCGCCAGCGACACCGATTTCGGCGCCGAGAAGGTGATGTCAAGCCCCGGGCGGTGCTCATGGTTGCCGTCGCGCTTGCGGCCAAGGCGGATGCCGGTGCCGATCACGTGGCCGCCCAGCAGCGACTCGAACTTGCCGGCGGCGACATGGAGGTCGGGCCGCAGCCCCAGGGCCATCGCGCCCCTGCCGTGCCAGAAGCTGCCGTTGCGGTGTTCCGCGTTCTTCGCCCGCCCTGCGTCGCTCTCCGCGCCACCCGCCGTGTAGTAGCCGCCGTCGCGGCGCAGGTAGTCGGCCGTGGCCGACGCCGATGTCAGGTTGCGGACCGACGCAACCATGGTTCGTCATCGCTGTGCGGCGCCCCGAGCCGTGCGTTGTCCGCAGATTGATCGGATCCCATGCACGGTGAGCCAGGAGTCTCCGGGGCGTAGCGCATGATCCTTCAGATGGCGTTTGCTGAGAGGGCGGTCATGATACCGTCTGCGAGTGCCTGAGGGAAAACCGTCTCAGACCTCTCGCCGAACTGCATGGCGCATCGCAATGTTCCGGGCGGACGGGGGGACATGCCGCCTGTCCGTCATGTCTTCGCGGTTTGCGACAACCACAAGCGAGGGGATGGCGTCCATGTCCCCCTTGGGCAAGACTAGCGGCATTGCACGCGGTTCCCAACCGGAACTGCTATCCTCGATTGAGAAAGACCGGTTCGCGGGGCGGTCGAGCCGGCATGGGTGTGGACAGCACCTTATCGATGAGGCCCGGAACCTTACAGGCGACGACGATGGCGCTTCACCTTGTCCACCACGATCTCTCTTGGGCATGTGCGCTGACGGACGAACAGGAGCAGGCCCTTCGCAGGATGGCCGGAGGCGATCGAGGCGAGGATCTCCAGGAATCCGTTCTCGAGATCCTGGTTCGGGCACACACGGAACGCCTGTGGCTGGCGTGCGACTGCCGAGGCGAGGATGGCAGGCCTCCGGTCAATGGGCCCTGCCGCCGCCTGGGTCTCTACTACTGGCGCAGGCTGCCCGCCCCGCATGTGGCGCATGCCGGAGGCTGCGTCTACTCGCGCGTCTCCGTCCTGCACAAGAGCGGGAGCCCGGAACCCCGGGCGCCGGTGGAACCGCCCGACGACAGGTTCTTCACGGTGCTTGCGAACGAGCCGGAAGACCTGAGACTCGCGGAACCGGACGCATCGCTGGACCTCCGCGGTTCGAGGCATGGAAACCGGCCATCGAAGCTGCGGCAGAGGTTGTTCGAGCTGGTGCTGTTCGCCCGACTCAACCGGCTTCCCGATGCCGAAGTCGCCAATGCGAAGGAATGGTCGAGCCGGATCAGGCAGGCCGCAAGGAGGTTCGAGATTGCACCCGGCCGTCCGCTGGCCGATCTCATCTTCCCCTGGCGCCGCATGTGGCAGATGGACCGGGTCGACGACCGGATGCGCGCCGTGGCGAAGACCTGGCCGGAAGGCCACAGGCCCCAGGGGTTTGTCTGCGGATCCGTGTGGGGCGTGGACGACCATGGCGTCACCGGCGGCCGCAAGGGCACGCGTCTCGACGTCGCCGCCCGGGTCACGCGGCCCGTGATCCGCGGAAACACGGTGAGTCCGCCATACCTCTTCATGGGCGTGGTGGGTCTCGAGGACGGTGCGGACGCCTGGGCCTGCCTCTCCGGCCATGCCCAGCCCATCGTCGCCATGAACTGTCCGGTTCCGGTGGAATCCAACGCGGAGCGCCAGGCGTTCCACACGCTGAGGAAGACCCTCCGGATCATGCGCCGCGAGTTCGGCGCCGTGGCGTTCACTCTTCGAAAGCCGCTGTTCGAGACCAACACGCAGTACGGCCCATGCCTTCCCGACTTCATCATCCGGGCGCACCCTCAAGCCTGGGAAGGCAGGGACAGCGTCGACTTCATGATCGAGGTCATGGGCTTTGAAGACGAGGACTACCGCCGGCGCAAGCAGGAAACCCACCGGGCCATGAGGGAACTGGGCACGCTGTGCATCATGGAGGCCCGCAGGTTCGACACGCCTCGTGGGCTGGCGTCAGCAGGGACCGACGTCACCGACAGGATCGGAGCGGTGCTTCGCAGGAGATTGATCGATGGATAACTGTGAACGTCCTTGGCTGGCGGGTTACGCTGTGTCAGTGCTTCACGTTGCATAGCGCCAATGTTGACTTGACCTTCGAGACCCCCCCTGAAGTCGACACAGCCGAAATGGCGTGGCTGCGTCACGTGCCGCCTGCCGAACTATACCATCCGCAATCCATTGAGACGCCCGAAGGACTTCGAAATCCGTCAGGCCGTCGCAACGCAACTTGAACCGGCGGACCACAACCCCCTCCAGCTTTGCGGCCGGGACACATGGGCCATCTGTTGATGGAGAGCGCCAACGCGCTGATCGTCGACGCGGCGTTGACCCGGGCGTCCGGCACCGCCGAGCGGGAAGCGGCGCTAGCCATGCTGGCAAGGCGGGGGAAGTGGCGCGGGGTGACGCACGGCGACGACGCGGCGAATCCTCGCTACATCGTCAACGAGCGCGGCGTCGACTACCGCATGTGCAGCCCGGTTGGGGCGCAGCGATACACCGCCGGGCAGGCGCCCCGACACGTCAGGTACTTCACAATCGGCCCACCCCTTGAACTCTTCGCCGAAATCGACAACATCGCCTCGCCTCGAACACGACCTCCGGCCACACGTTCCTGTCCATCGGCATTGCGCCGGGAAAGGCCCCAATCACAACCTGGACATCGACAAGTTGAGACCACCGCTCCTTCCTGCCACCCTCAACGCCCGCAACGAAGCGATCTAAAGCATCCTTCGGTTGGGGCATCTGGTCTGGTACGGCTGTCCCCACTCTCCTGTAACAGGCTGCCCAAGTTCAAGATCCTCCTGAATGACGGCGCGAAAGGAGCTGGATGTGCCCATACTGGACCGGACTGATGTTTCGCCAGGAACCTGGGCTTCACTCGCCGCAACGGCCATGATCTCGCGCGGATCGTCACCGGGCGCAGTCAGCAGCCTCCAACCACCGAACGGTAACCACCAAAGGCTGAAGACATACTATGCACTGGAATCATGATCACATACTCCACCTCGGAGGTGAAACGGCAACTCCCACTGATCCGGCAAACGAAACGGCGGCGCTGCGCAAACGGATTGAGCCTTGGCTATCGGCCGTGTTTCAGGCGGAGCACCTTTCTCTACTGCTGGGAAACGGCTTCACGACAGGTATTGCCAATTGTGCCGGCGGTACTCCCGTCAGCATGGCCGGCACCGGCTTTGGCGGCTGCCCGAACGAGGACAAGGTGGAGGCTCACGCAGCCGATATGGCCAAGGCAACGGGCCGCGGCGATGCTAACATTGAAGACCGGCTCACCGCTGCCTCATCTCTTCTCTCGGGTCTCAAGATTCTAGGTCACACGGATGCGCCCGCCTGGAGAGCCGCGATAGAGTCGGTTCTGTCCGGCTTCATCAAAGATGTGCTCGCAACTGAAAAGACCATTCTCGATGGCATGGACACTCCGCGGCCGACGGCCGGGCCGCTTGCGCGCGAAATCCTCATTTCATTCTTGATGAGTTTTGCAAGCCGCTCCGCGTCTCGCGAGCGCCTGCACATCTTTACCACCAACTATGACCGTCTGGTTGAAAAAGCGTGCGACCTGGCAGGCATGCGCATCGTCGACCGTTTCGTCGGCGCCGTAGAGCCGGAATTCAGATCTTCGCGCCTAAGGGTCGACATGCACTATACAGCGCCTGGAGGCAGGGCCGAGCCGCGCCACCTGGAAGGGGTCGTCCATTTCACCAAGCTTCACGGATCTCTCGACTGGCGCTATGAACAGCGAAGACTGTTTCGGACCGGTCTGCCCTTCGGCGCTGACCAAACACACCCTGCGGTCCCCAGCAATCCGAGCCAGTCGGTGATCATCTATCCGAATTCGGTCAAGGACGTCGAGACCGGCTCCTACCCTTACGCCGACCTCTTTCGCGACTTCTCTTCCGCTATCTGCCAGCCAAACAATGTCCTTGTGACTTACGGTTACGGTTTCGGTGATGATCATGTGAACAGAATCATCGCCGACATGCTGACGATCCCGTCTACACATCTCGTGATCATGGCGTGGGGCATCAAGCCACACGAGAGAATTTCGAATTTCGTCGCGCAGGTCGGCCGACCGCAGCAACTGACACTGCTAATCGGCGAGCACTTCGGCGATATTCGCCAGCTGGTAGAACATTACCTTCCCAAACCAGCGATCGATCCTCTAACCATCCGGATGAGCGAACTGCTTGAGCGCCGAGGCACGATTGCCGCCAGGACGCCCGAAGACCTCGGCGGTGCGTCATGACCACCATTACCGAGCGTATAGGCACACTTTCTGTAGGCCGCGTTGAATCCGTGTCTGCAGAAGAAATTCGGATCGCGCTGTTCGATGAAACTCCGCAGGCGACCGCCCTGAATACCGGTGTTCCGACCGGCTTCCCGCGCGTAAACGCCTATGTTCTCATTCCGAATGAGACTGGCGCGGTCGTCGCGGTAGTCAACGCAATATTCATCACGCGCGCCAAACCGACCCCGGCGGGCCAGCGTGACGAAGCGCTTGTCGACCTGCCGTTCCCGGCAAGGACCATCGTCACAATCCCCGTCGGAACGTTGCTACGCGAGGGCAACGACAGTGACGAGCTGCCCCTCTACGCGCTCGAGCGCGGTGTGCCTGTGCTGCCTTCGGTTGGCGATCCGGTCCTGCTACCGAGCGCAACGCAATTGCGATCGATCGTCGAGGCTACGACCGCTGACCGGCTGGTGCAAATCGGCACTGCCCCGTTCGCAGGAAACGCTCGCGTGTGGGTCCATCCCGACAAGCTCTTCGGTCGTCATGTCGCGATTCTGGGCAACACAGGCAGTGGCAAATCCTGTTCGGTGGCCGGCATCATCCGCTGGTCGCTCGAAGCCGCTACCGCACAGCCAACAAGGGCGGACGGGCGCGCAGCCGGAGATTCCGCGACAGCGCCGCCTAACACGCGGTTCATCATCCTTGACCCCAACGGCGAGTACCCCGCGGCCTTCGGAGATGGAAGGCTTCCTGTTCGCCGTTACGCTGTCGGCGGGGCAGGGGGCGCAAGACGCCTTACCGTGCCCGGCTGGCTCTGGAACGGGCAGGAGTGGGCGGCTTTCACTTCAGCCCAGCCCGGCGTCCAACGGCCGCTGCTGCTGCGTGCCTTGCGACAGTTGCGCAATGCCGGGTCATCGCCAGCAACGGCAAAAGCCCAGGCAGTCAGACGCTACGTCGGCTATTTGCGCCGAGTGGAACAACTCTATGCTGATCTGCCGCAAAGCGTGACTGGATTCCCTCGTAATCGCGAATTCGGATCACTCCTCGAAGGACTTGTCGCGCTCGGTGAAATCGATGAAACCGCGCTCGCCCCTTACGGCGCGGATGCGGCTGACCTAGTTACCGCCATCGCGGCAATGCGGACGCCAGTCGATCAGGTCCGCTCCTCCCGTCACTATACGTCTGCGACATCCTCCGGCTACAATGATTTTCAACCCAGCGATCTGCAAACCGTTTTGACAGCGCTCCGCGCCATCGCCGATACAGTTCCGCTGGCGGCTACCCATGGTGAAGTCAGCGAAGACGCGCCTGTCCGCTTCGATGTCGACGCACTACCCGACCGCATTCATGAAGTTGCATCGGCCACGGGCGGACAGGCCCTCAACAATGTCGAGCCTCTGATCAATCGTATCCAGGTGATGCTTGGAGACGCAGGGCTGCGTCCAGTGCTTGACACGGATGGTGCTGAATCTCTCGCCGACTGGCTGAACAATCTTCTCGGCCCTAGCTCCGATTTTCCGGAGCCATTGGTCATTCTCGATCTTTCTCTGGTTCCCTCCGACGTCGTTCACATCGCCGTTGCCGTCATATCTCGTCTGGTCTTTGAAGCGCTTCAGCGCCACCTCAAGGCCATCGGCAGCTCGCTTCCCACAGTACTCGTTCTCGAAGAAGCGCATAGCTTCGTTCGCAAGGACGCCGACATTGGCGCAAGTGCCCAAGCGGCTGATTTATGTCGTCAGACGTTCGAGCGCATTGCACGGGAAGGTCGCAAATTCGGGCTTGGGCTGATGCTGGCCTCGCAACGACCTTCCGAGTTGTCGTCCACTGTCCTCGCCCAGTGCAACTCGTTTCTGTTGCACCGTATTGTCAACGATGTCGACCAGGACCTCGTTCGACGACTCGTACCGGACGCGATCGGTGGGCTCCTGGGAGAGCTGCCAACCCTTCCCTCACAACAGGCTATTTTATTGGGTTGGGCTGTTCCGACGCCCGTTCTGGTCCGCGTACACGATCTGGACAAAACACAGCGTCCGCGTTCGGATGACCCCGCATTTTGGGCAACCTGGCTCCGGCAAGCCGGTGTTTCACCGGACTGGCCGGCTCTTGTCCCTGACTGGGAACAAGCCTTCAAGAAGGACATCCCTGCTGGCAGCGCAGCGCCTGAAAACCCCGGAAGCGCGTAGTATGCGCCATCATGCCCAAACGGTCCTCACACAACCAGACAAGGACCCGGCTTCCGCGTGAAGTCCACTCTCGCCAGCTGGCTGTTGCCAAGTTGCCGATCACGCCCCCTCATTATCGAATGTGTCCAATCGCCTATGGCGCTGATCGGCTTCGAAATGGCACGCCTAACAAAACCTCTGAGAGCGCCCGGCCCGGCCAGCCGCGTTCAGCGCAGCACTTTAGACGTCCGCGGCTGTCCTGCAAAGATCGCCAACTTTCCATGGACTTCGATGTGCCACAAAATTCCGAACGTCTCTATATTAGCGAGACAGCCGTAGCCAAAGCGGATCCTTACTATACCTTAGCTGACTCATAATCTGCCCCATGCGTCTTGCGTGTTTGCGTGCTGGAACATAGACCGTCCCCTGCTTGCCCGGGAAATCCTTTAGTATTCCTTCTTCCAAAAGCATACTAAGTATTTTCTTAGCGCTCCTCTTGTCGCCAGCTGTTCCCAACCCTCGCAAGAGCGCATCTTCCATTCTCCCGCTTCCTGGTTGAAAAAACGTCTTATGAACGATCGTAACAAATATCTTTTGCTCACTGCTAAGTTTTGCCTCTCGAATTCGAGCGACGTTGCTTAATGAGTCGTATTGCTCCACGACTACATCGCGCATCCACGTAGGCAACCTCTCCTGATTTGCCAATCCCCGTACTACACCGATAATGCATCGTTCCAATTCAAGGCCTGTTGGCACGTCTCCATCCAAGATCAACTCATCGATAATCGAATCCTGGATGCGGAGCCTTCGAACACCTCCGTTGGTCAAGCATATTACTCCCAAGTGTGAATCTGACAGTACGACATTACCAAAATCGTACTGCGCTCCCTCAACCATCAACAACGCCGTAACTATATCTCCTGCAAGCACACGATTCGCAGATTCAGACAGTCGTTTAACAAACTCTATGTACGCCGAACTCACTTGGCTCGCTGCTATCCATTGTGACAGCACCGTTTGCCCAAATGTTCCTAGGGGATGCTTCCATTTCTCATGCATAACCCTCGAAGGCTCTCCTACAATAGGCATCTCTGCCACAGCCGTAGCTCTTAGGCCATCGAGAATGTATGTATCCACAAACTGTCGATCGCTGGTTTCTGCATCGACTCTGCCCAGCACCGGCAGTCTCTGAAGCATCGCGGATGCCTCATCTCGCGGAGGTCGGCCTACCACAATCTCAAACGCCTCATTAATTTCCGTTAAGGACAACGGCCCAACATTATTCGCTTTTGTTCTAGACCGGTGGGCAAGTTCCAGCAATACACTACGTATGGTTAACGGGTCTAACGATGGATGTATCCTCGCTTCTCTTTCGCAAATCGCCCCAAGAAGTCGTTGCCAAAAGTCAGTCTCACCGTTATTCTGTAGGAGAACATCGAAGTCAACATCCTCAAAACTAGTCAACATCTTAAAAATTAATGGACGCCTCGGAAGCCACGACGGGATTGAAATGGACGATCCCACGGTTCGTAAGTATGATTCCATCTGTTCACTGGAAAATTCTTCTGGGGATTGCAAAACAAGAGTGTTGGCTTCCTTCATCCCCAAGCAGTCAAACATCTCTTCATTGGAGTTAAAGTAGTGCTCCCGGCCGACTATTAGCACGCCTCCTTTGGCGATACGCATCAAGTCTGCTACCCCCGACAATGATTGTTTCCGAATTTCAGCAAGCCTAGCTGGGTCATCACTCCAAACTTGCGAAGCGATTTCATCAAATCCATCCAAAAGAAGTACAATGGAGCCTTTGTCCAATATCTTTAGAACTGCATCAACAGTGCCACTCAAACCCATGTCTTCAAAATGCCGCCGAATTATTTCAGGACCTCGACGCAATCCCCAATGGTCCCTTAAATCTATTGCAAGAGGAAAATTCCTGTACAACTCCAAATGGCCGCAAAATTTGTGATACGTTTCTTGAATGCACCGACTCTTTCCAGTCCCATAGTTGCCCAACAAAATTATACGTCTTCCATGAGTCAAAGTGTCTGCAAGTTCCGTCAATGTGAACTTATTGGAACCTTCAACTTCAGTATAGTCGACAGGGATGTATGGTAGTGTATCCTTTTCACCGGATAATGGGTCGACTGCAGAGCCAAATGGTTTAGCCTCACGAATGAAACGGTAAGAGTCATAATCAAAGAATAACTTTTCGAGTTCTGTTATGGATAGGGCGGATATACGGTTCGCAGCTGCAGTTGTCACAATGGAGGTTGTGGGCTGAACGTCTGTGATGAAGTAGCATGTGGCATGAATACCATCAGAAATCAGCGCGCTGCGAACCGGGGCAATCTTAGCTATGTCAGTTCGTAACTTTTCTAGCGAGTTCGTTTTTGTGACTTCTAGAATAATCCAACGGTCTGCTTCAAGCTCAAGCACACAGTCGAATTGAACGCCATGAACTGTGCGAGCCGCGGCCGGCGCACTCCAGATAAGTTGTGCTACGGTTCGTACTCGGTCCTCGAACTTGTGCCAATTGGTACTAGTGTTCATGTTGTCATCTCCGTTGCCAAGCTGATTTGAAACCGGCGGTACTGTCGTTTTAGACTGTAGCACAGCTATAGAACGGTCCGAAAAAGCTGGAGTTCTTTCGTAGTTGTACTAAGGAGGTACGGCGCGGTGGTTCGCAGAAAGGAGCTCATTCCGGGGTATGACTGTTGGGTCACTGTGATCCCTCCTGTATCCGAGTTAGGCGTCATGGTGACGTTCATTTTTCGTTGCTCCATCATCTCATATCCATGCACGCCCACGTGCGATTGTTCAAGCAGTAGGACCGTATGTGGGACCGCTGGGGAAGCGTCGACGGCCAGAAGCGGAGTGGCGGAATCGCAACTGAGAAGAGTAACGATGGTAACACTGGAGTATGTGGGAAATGGGGCACACACAGGCGACCGAGCGTTTTGACCCGGCAAATGCGCTGAGAATCGAGCCAATCCTGAGGAGATACGGCATGAAGTGACAGAACGGGCAGCGTGACTTGACTTCTGTTGCCCTCATAAGAGCTTGTTCGGGGCAGACTGCTTGATTTTCTGGCCTCGCAGCCGAGCTGTGTGGTGATGAAGGAGTCCTGTACGAGCGCCCATTTCTGGGGACGGAAGATCGGGGGACTCCACCACGAGGTCAGGTTGATTCCGCCGATCTACGTAAGGCCGTGCGTGAAGCGCCAGAAGAACGACATGACGGATGCGGAGGCGATCTTTGAGGCTGCGTAGCGTCCCACTATGAGCTTCGTGGCCGTGAAGACGACAGAGCAGCAGGACCAGGGGATGCTGTTCCGCACGCGAGACCTTCTGGTGCGTAAGCGCACGCAGACCATCAACGCGCTGCGGGGTCACCTAGCGGAGTTCGGGGTCGTTGCGCCGCAGGGGCCGACTCACGTCACTCGGCTGGCGCAGGCCCAGGAGGATCCAGGTTCGGCGTTGCCTAGTCGGGTGCGCGTTGGGCACACTCCTGTTCGACCGGATCGTGACCCTCGATGCCGAGATCGCCGACCTGGCGAGAGAACTTCGTGACTGTGCCCGGCATGACGACGACGCGGCCCGCCTGATGACCATCCCGGGAGTTGGGCTGATCACCGCGATGGCGCTGCAGACGTTCGCCCCGCCGATGGAGAGCTTCCGGCGAGGCCGGGGCTTCGCCGCCTGGCTGGGCCTGGTGCCGCATCAGCACACGACAGGTGGCACGCTAAGGCTGGGCAAGATATCGAAGATGGGCCAGCGTGATCACCGGCGGCTGTTGATCACGGGCGCAATGGCGGTCGTCCGGCATGCGGTCCGTCGTGGCGTGACGACGGATCCCTGGCTCGCCGGGATGCTGGCGCGCAAGCCGAAGATGCTCGTTGCGGTGGCGCTGGCCAACAGGATGGCGCGCATCATCCGGGCGCTGATGATAAGGAAGGAGAGTTACCGGGCTCCCGCCGCCGCCTGAAAGAGCGGCCACGGGCGAGTAGCCGTCGGGGATGTGGGCAGGTCGCAGAACGGGTAAGGGCAAAGGTCAACGAGACCGGGTTGGGAAAACCGGATCCGAACGCAGGGCCTTGGCGCTCGCGTAACCGAATTGGACCCGATCCCGCGTGCGTCAATGTCAATGCGCTCCCCGCGGAGCGACGCTCGTCGTCGCGGCGCATTTCGGTGTAGAGCCCGAAGCAGAAAGCACAGCGAAACGACGTCAAGTCAGTAAGAATTTGCAGAACGGAACCAAGGGGATATGAAGAAGAAGATCATTCGGTATTTCTGCGTACTTGCGACTGCCACTTCAATCTCGTCAACAGTGTTAGCGGATGAGTCATCTCTGGATGAGACTGTAAGCTATCCGGCAACGCATATGTGATCGTCATGCTACAGTTCGGATGGAGGTTTGAATGTTACCGTCAATACCACAACAAAATGCGCAAACGGGTTCCTCTAGGTGTGAGATAAAAAGATTGGAGATCAGAGGACAATCAATTTTTCATATGAATTGCAGCCGAGAGATTTGTATATTGACATTAGTTCGGATAGAAATGGCAACGTGACAACCATGTGTTCCAGGGCCATTTGTTCGAATGGGCTCACGCGTACGGGACTTCCGGCGTCAAGGATGTCCTAAAGTGACCGGTTATGTCATCCCACCTACGTGCGAAAGGCTGAAGGCGCCTTCGAGGCGTGCCTGGTGCCCCTGAGTTGTGGCGAACCGCCCGAGGGGCGCGCGCAATGATCGTTGCGGCTTCTGGCCGACCGCGTGGTTGAGCTGAGCTACATTGATGTCGTGTCAAGCGAGACGGTGCGGCGGATTCTCAAGAAAACTGCCTCAAGCCATGGCAGCGGGTCGGGTGGGCGATCCCTCCTCAAGGCAACGCCGACTTCGCTGCGGCTATGGATGAATGTGCGCGATGTCTATCGGAGTTTGTCCTGTGTTCAGGAGGTTCATCGGCGAGGGTTGGAGTGGGAGGATCAAGCAATACTGAGAGGATTGCCATCCACAGTACACAAGAATGCCCCGTTCAGCCTCTGTGTTTATCTTCCAAGACGTTAGTTGTGACAGAAGATCATGTCATCGGACATCTTACCTCGACGCCGACGAATTCGGACACTCTCGCTCGACCGGAATGTTGCTATGTAGAGTCCTTCGCGACGACCGTGTCGTACAGGCCGTAGTGGCGTAGGCCTTCATGGCTCTCGATGCCGGTGTACCGCAACGAGGCGTCCTCGTAACGCCGGAACGCGAATACCGCTTGGTTCATCTGCTCGGTGTTGAACACCTTCAGGCGCACGAGAAGGTGGAAATCATTCACCGTCAGGCCAGTGACGGTGAGGAACAGAGCCGGTTCGAGCTTGGTGATCACGTCCTGTAATGTATTTTCGCGAAAATCGGTTAGGTACATGAACGCGGGAATCCGCGTTGCGAACTTGATCAGCTTTTTCTGCAATAGCTTGCGCGTGGACTTGTACTCCCTTTCTTCGGCTGTGAGCTCCTTCTTCTCCTCGCCCGTAAGGCCATCCCCCCTGGCCTTGTTCTTGAGATCCTTGACCTTCTCGGTCTTATTGATGATCGTCTCGATAATGTTCTCGCCAAGGGAGCGCCAACCCTCGATCCGTTCCACCGCAGCCATCGCTTCGGGGCTATCGAGAATGCGTCGCAGTGTGTCGTTGTCCACGTTCACCAGCAACGCGCTTTCCCACTTGCGCGCCAGCAGCGTGGCTGACGTGCCAGCCATTGCAATATCAAGAATACTGCCTGCGTCGATCTGAGTCATGTTCGCGCCGTCATAAGCCAGCACTGGCAGGAACGCCACCAAATCTTCGACGGCCTTCTCTGGGTTCGGCTCACTCGGAGCCAAGCCGATGCCGTACTCGGAGAGCTGACGGAGCGCACGGGTTGGTGCGAAGTCGAACACAAAACAAATCGGCTTGAGGACATCCTCCTCGTTGGGGTTATCGCCATTCGGATTATTGATTGACCACGGAGATTGAACGCGAAACGCCGCTTGAAAATAGGTCTCGGGGGATTTCAAGTTGCGAAGCATCAGTATGGAGGACCACTGTGGGACGGTCACCCCGGTCGCCAGTTTGCCGCAGGACAGGGTAATCGTCTTGGTATCAAACCCACTCCCGATAGCGTTGCGGACTGGTGGCAATGCATCCAGGCCGATTCCGGCCGACGCGCCAGCGGCGACAACTACCTGGTAATCGCGCCAGAAGGTATGGTGCTTCTCGGCCAGCAGGTTTGCCATTGCGTGGCATGCGGCCACCTTGGGTAGAAACCAGAGCGAGTGTTGAAGATACGGCAGCAGGCGCACGTCTGAATATGGGAACGGTGGCCGCGTGCCAGCCTTGAGGCTCTCGACCGCCCTAGGCGCATACTGCCCGCGAATAATGTCTAGCCACTTCTGTACGTCACCCTTGTGCTTGAAGTGCGCGCCCGTACCAGTCCCCGTTGCGGAAAAGAACTCGTTGAGATCAAACTCGTCGAACTCTCCGGCATTCGCTATTGCCAGAAGTTCATCTGGCATCTGGTACGTGAGCAAGCGCATCTGAGGCAGCGCGTAGTAAGGGTTCCACTTCCCGGGGTTTTTGGCGGCGAAACTCTCTTTGGCGCGCTGCTCGTCCGTGTAAGTCCAGTTGAAGATCTGCTCTTCAATGAACTCGCCCGTGGCAAGCGCCTTGAACGGCGTTCCGGATAGATAGAGGTAAGCCCGCGTGGTGATGGGAAGGAAGTCCGTTTCTCTTTGCGAGAGGACGTTGAGGTCCTCGTTCAGATCCTCCAGGCCAGCAGCATACTCCAGCTTGGCTTCCCTTCTGGAAACCGCCTCCTCCTCGCCCTCAAAGAGTTCCTTCGCGGTTTCCCGCCAAGCACCGAAATGATACTCGTCAAACACGACGAGATCCCAACTCACCTGATGCAACCACTCATTCTTAGGCTTTATGTTCCGTGCCGCATCACGGCCCAACAGGTCTTGGAACGAGCCGAAATAGACAACGGGCTTGGAGAGGTCAATTTGGGTCGGATCACCACCGGAATTCTTCGACAGGTACTGCCAGCCATTGAAATTCACGTGGCGATCAAGGTCGGTCTGCCACGCATCCTCCACAGCGGGCTTGAAGGTCACCACAAGAACGCGCTTGGCACCCAACTTTCGTGCGAGTTGATAGGTGGCGAATGTCTTGCCGAAGCGCATTTTCGCGTTCCACAGGAACCGAGGAACCGCATGCGTGTCTTCCGCCCACTGCGACAGGAAGTAGGCGTGTGTCAAGTTGACAGCCTCAGCCTGCTCCCGACGCATCGGGAACGTCTGGTGACGGTCACCGAAGAGCTTCGTCCCTGTCCGTAGCTCGGTTAGAACGGTGTGCAAATCGCTAACACCACACCGCATCCATTCTAGCTCGCTGTTCGCAAAGCCCTTCCTGGAGAGAGCCGCGCGCACGTCGTGGTCGCTGAAGACCGATCCGTCACCGCGCTCGGCCGGTTCATCCAGTTCGATCCGATAGTTCTTGATGGCAGCGGTTTTGAGTTGTTCGGCCACACGCTGTCTTACATCGCGCGTGGTTTGCCCAATCTTCAATAGGCCCGCATGTGCCTTGTCAGCAATGGAGTAGGCATAAATGCGCGGGCGCGCCTTTGGCTTTGCCGCGAGGATCTCGTCGATGGACTTAGCCATTCTCAGAGTCTTCACCGGTGTGTAAGGGGCGGACTATCTTCTCGACGAATTCAATTTCCGCGTCGGAGAGGCCATACTTATCGTAGAGGTCTTGGTCGGACCACTTCTTGTTCCAGTCTTGGATTGGTACAAAAGTATAGACCTTTCGCGTAGTGTGTTGGGATGGTTTATGAAGGAGAATGAGAAGACGAGTTAGCCGACAGGCGAGGTAGGACAAGGCGTTTTCAGCTTCGCTCTTCGAATTGAATGGTCCAATACAAAGGTACGTTTCTGACGAAATTGTGCCTGGTTCCCCAATAAAGGGCGTGGCGATGATGCGGTGAGGATAGGTGTCTCGATTGCCGGTTCCCGGAGCCACGTAGCCAGTGAAGACCTTCCACTTCTCGATGAAGTGAACCCCGCTCGACACTTGATTTCTAGCTATGTACCCTGTTCCTCCGTTTCGGTAGACCTTGATATCATTGCCGCCTTTGCCGCGCTTTCCCTTGAACGTCGTGTCAAGTCCAAATGGCTTTCTCGAACTAACTAGGCGATCGAAGCGCTTGTTCTCTGGAAGTGTCATTGAATTCGAGTCCTCAGACTCTACGGCTAGGATCTTCCTGAGTATCGACACCCCTTCATTGAAACGGACGAATACCCCCACACCCTCTTCAAGAAGCGGGCGAACTGCCGCGGAGACCGGCCAGTCCCCAAAATGCGTTGCTACTCGGCAGGAACCGGGGTTATCGCGGTTCCAGAGAAAGTAACAAACTCCTCCCTTGAGGCCTACACCTGGAAAGACATCAGCAGCGCTGAGAAAGTCGTCGATAGAGCGCAGGCGATCGTCAGAGAGCATCGATGCTCTAAATGCATCCAGGCCTTTGCCGCCGGAAAACCAGCGGGCAGGAATAATCATGCTCAGATACCGCGGCTCTAACGCTTTTGCTTGATCAACAAATCGATGATAGATCGGGGCGGCACTTGTGCCATAACCTCCGTCATCCAGCTGATAAGGTGGGTTTCCGATGATCACGTCGAACTGCATGTCGCCTCCAAACAACTCGGCCATCCGAGTCGTGATGTCGTGCGTGTGAATGAACGCATAGGCATGGGTTTCGAGACCCTTGCCTCTATCGAAGGATACTTGACTTGCTCCGCAATACTGGCACTTGTCCTTTTTCCAAGTGTGTTCGGTACGCTCGAACCAGATGTTTCCGGCATCACTTTCGAACCTGGCACTGATGGAGTGTGCGCCGTTGGCATGTTTCGAGCAGTACACACTGCGACGTGCCAGCATGCTGGTCAGATGGGTGATCCCTATTCCGAACACTTGCCGGGTCAAAATATGGTCGACACGCTCCTGAATGTCCGGAATCTGGTCAGCCAGTCCAGTGGCAAGACGGCTTGTTATCTCCCTCAGAAACACCCCAGATTTGGTGGAGGGATCGAGGAACTTTACGTTCTTGTTTGCCCAGATATTCGCGCCGCCGTGGTCAGTTGACCAAGCCGCTGCGACCGTATCCAGCATCCGGTTTGCGAGTTCGGGCGGCGTGAAGACCTCGTCGTTCGACAGATTCGCAATGCAGGTCAGCACATCCGGATTGCGCCCGTGGAAGTCAAAGCCTGTCTGCATGCTCATGCGACCTTCTTCGGTTCTCCGCCGTAGGACGCGGCAAGATCCCGCACCGTCATTGGCAAATAAGTCTTGGTCGGAATGAAGATTTCGTGTTTTCCAAGAGTCGCGAAAGGCGAGCCTTCTGAGCTAAACTTGGACGAGCCTGTGAGGACATCCAGACGGAAATCACGCCGCTGGAATTTGCCCCTGCCGATGTATCCCCACTCCGCAAAGGTGATCGGCTCGTCGGCATGTGTTCGCATCGTCAGCGCGTCGCCATGAACAAGATTGCATGACAGCACGAATGATGCGGCACGATAGGTTTCATTCAAGTTGCCTAGATCGAGATGCCTTGCGAACACTGTGATCAGGTTTTCGCGGCACTCGGCAATGTTGTCGCTCAGCAACTCAATTCCATAAATACACATTAGACAGAGAAGCGCGTAGTGCCGCTTTTCGAATTCCGATTTGCCAAACTTAGTTTCCACGGTCGCAAGTTTCCGTTGCAATACTCGGATCAAGAAGTTCCCGCTGCCACAAGCCGGTTCGAGGAATCGCGAATCAATTCGCCCTGCCTCATCTCTGACAAGATTAAGCATGGCGTCGACCAACGAGGGAGGAGTGAACACCTCGCCATGGTCAGCAACTCGCTTCTTCGACTTGATGAGGCTCATGGGCGATACATCTAAGGCTTGCGACTCTAGAGGAGATGTGTACGAGGAGTACAACGATCCGGACAATGGTTCTGGCCCTTAGACCGAGCATTTACGTGAAGGGTATCATCTTGATACTGAATCTCGTTGTGTTTTTTCGAACAACGGTATCGGACGTGGTTGACGAAGGGTGACCCGCTGAGGTGTAGGGATCATGCGATCTAGGCTGATCGGATCACTGTTGGCGCCTCCTATGTCATTGCCGCTCGGTACACCAACACCCGTCGCACCTGGTGGAAATCGGCCTTGCCGTAGCAACTGGTCAAGACGGGCATGCGCACGCCTTACTGCGGCTGCCGGTGCGATCCTGCTCTGTTGTTGGCTATCAATGGCTTTTCGACTGCGGGGAGTCCTCTTATGGTCTACTTCGAGACCGATCAAGAGGGTCAAGGAATTGCTGAGCTAGGTCAAGTCTGAGCGATGCTGGATACATAACTGGGCGATGGCCGCTCCAGTCCGTTCGGCGGCGGCTTCGACATCTCTATCGTGGACATGCGCATACCGCAGCGTCATGTAACAACGGCTGTGACCCAGGAGTCTGGCGACGATCGGCAAGGGAACGCCACTCATGACTGCGTGCGAGGCATAGGTGTGACGCAAATCATGCAGGCGAACATCCGTGATCCCAGCCTCCTTGCGGGCCCTGTACCAAAGTTCGAGCCCGCCTCCGTACGGCCTCGCAATATCGCGCGGCGAGGGAAAGACCCAGGCACTGCCCACCTTTGGTTGACGCTCGACAAGTGCCTGGGCGGCGGCCGATAGCCAGACCTCGCGCGGCCCGGTCTTTGAATCGCTCAGCCTGAGTGTGGCGCCGTGGACCTCACACCATCGCAGTCTGACGATCTCGTTGCGTCGGCACCCGGTCAGAAGGAGCAGGCGGATTATGTCAGCCCGAGGCCGGCACGAGGGACGCTTCGCGACCATCCTGTCCAGTGTCTTGTAGAGACGGGCGATCTCCTGCCTCGACAGGAAACGCGTCAGTGGCGGGCGCCTGTTTCGTTTCACGCCCCGCGTCGGGTCGCTGTTGACATGGCCGCTCGCAATGGCGAACTTCATGATGCGGCGCAACGTTTCCAGCGTCTTGTTGGCGCCGCCAGGTGCAACTTGGCTGTATGAGTCGAACCAGGCCTCGACATGACGCGGCCTGATGTGATTGAGCCGCAGGGCACCGAATGACGGCAGCAATTGCCTCTGCAGTTCCCGGGCAAGGTCTGCACGCCGCCGAGGTTTGAAATTGTCGAGGAACGCCTCCTTCCATGGCCCTGTGGCGAAGTCAGAAAAGAGTGGGACGAACGCGTCGGCCTTGCGATCACCGGATCGCTCCTGGAACATGAGGGACAGGCAGTCTCGACGCGCCTCCTCGATGGTCTTCAGTCCGACGGGTCCGATGGTTACTCGGGCCGGGCGACCGTTTGCGGAACCCTGCCAGACATAGCTGCGATGGCCTGAGGGCCGGACCCGCACGCCAAGGCCGGCGATACGGCTGTCCCAGACGGTAAACTCGATCTCACGGGGACGGAGCCTCTCGACGACAGCGTCCGTCAACCGCACCTTCCTCGCCTCGGTTCTCATGCCAAACCCTCCGACAGGACCGGCGCGACAACATCGATGGCCTCTCGGACTGCCCCGTCGTGGAGATGCGTATAGCGCAGAGTCGTGGTCGCCCTACCGTGTCCAAGGAGTTTGCCGATGGTGAGAATGGTCTCGCCATTCTGGAGCGCAACGCTGGCATAGCTGTGACGAAGGTCGTGCAGGCGTACGTCGTTCAATCCGGCCTCCGCGCGGACCCGCCGCCAGAATTCGTCGAGATGGAACCGCTTGGGTCTTGTTGCCGAAAAGACCCACGTGTTCTTCCGCGGCAGGTTGTCCAGCACCTCGCGCGCGGCTTGCGCCAGCCAGACCGTGCGTGGGCCGGTCTTGCTGTCCGGCAGGAACAATCTGCCTTCGCGGTAATCCCTCCACCTGAGCATGATGATCTCGCTCTTGCGGCAGCCTGTCAGGAGAAGCAACCGCACGGCAGCAGTGTGCAACGGACGTCTTGATTGATGGCGCGCCAGAACAGCAGCAAGACTGCGGTACTCCTCCGGCAGGAGGAACCGTTCGCGTCTGGTCGCGCGGTAGCGGCGGATACCGACACAGGGGTTGCTGTTCTCCGGCCTGTAGCCCCAGGATTCGGCCTTCTGCATGATGACGGAAAGGACCGGTGCGGAGCGGTTTGCCGCCGCGGGCTTTGCATGGAGGGACCTGAACCAGGCTGCGACGTCCTGCCGGGTGATGGTGCTGATCATGCAGTCTGCGAAGAAGGGCAGGATCTGCCGGCGAAGATAGATGCGGTTGACCTTGAGGGTGCCGGGCTTCCAGAGCCGTTCGTAGTGGGCAAGGACGTCCTCGGCGACGGTCTCGAAGAGTGCGTCCGTGTCTATCCCGGGATCCGTGGATTCTCCGTTCCTGTACGCCGCCAGCATCACGCGTGCCCGTTGACGAGCCTGTGTGACGGTCACGGTGCCGGCATCGTCGAAGGTTTTCCAGATTCTCCGGCCCTCGTGCTGAGAGTGAACGAAGTAGCGTCTGGTGCCCGAGGGCATGATGCGGATGCCAAAGCCCTTCAGTTCGGTATCGCGAACATCCAGGATGTTCTTCCTAGGCTTGAGCGTATCGACCCGGTGCTGGGTGAGGTGCAGTGTGGCCATGATTGTTTCCTCCGGTGTTCTGTGACGTTGGGGGGAAGAAAGGCATCGCCTTTCCCACCATGATTGCAGAAACGAGAGAAAAGAATTACGTTATATCAAATAAATAGCACCACAGGTGCGGAGCTACGTGTAGCTGGACTGCGCCTTGCAGACACACTTGAGCCGCCGCAAGTGGTGACCGCATACCGAGCCAAGGGAGTGTGAGAATCACTCCGCGCGGTAGCGGTCAGAGCGCGGACTTGGCGGCAATCGCCAGACCGGTACTCCAGGCCACCTCGACCACCATGCAGTCCGGCCGCCGCTTCAGACAGGTCAGCAATCGGGCGACCCTCTCACCATGGCCATCGGGCCAGTTCCCATGCGGCATCATGTCGTCAATGACATAGATGCCACCGGGTTTCAGACGGTCCCAGACGGTCGCGAACCGCTCATACTTGCCCGCAATGGCGTCAGCGAAAGTCAGGTCAAACGACAGATCCGGGTTGGTTTCCAGCCATCCCATGGCGTATGCGACAACAAATCGCACTCTCGGATCCTTGCCCAGAAAGCGCTGTGCCACGGCCATCACATCAAGGTCCATGTCGACCGTGTGGAGCAACGAGGCGCTATCCATGCCGTCCAGCAGTCTGCCGAAACCGCACTGCTGGCGCTGGACCGCGCAGCCACTTGACGCGAAACACCCATCTCCCGTTGACGGAGTCGCGGCGTGCCGCGACCCGCACTATAGTCGGCGCAGCCAAGGGAGAGTTCGCATGGCCGCGCCCAGCACATTCGAGAGGTCCGCCGCTCCCGCCGTTGTGGCCGACGCGATCGCCGAGCAGGGCTACGCCATCATCCGCGACATGCTCGATGCTGACGACCTCGCCCGCCTGCGCGGCGAACTTGAACCGCTGATCGACGCGACGCCTGCCGGCCACGAGGCCTTCATGGGCATGAGGACCGTCCGTTTCGGCCGCCTGCTGGCGCGCTGCGAACAGGCGCGCGCCATGGCGCTCGACCCGCTGTTGCTGGAGGTCGTCGAGGGTGTCCTCGGCACCTTCTGCGTCCGGGTCCAGATCAGTTACACGGGCGTGATGCATCTCCTTGCGGGCGAAACCGCGCAGGTCCTCCACCGCGACACGGGGCTCTTTCCCTTCCAGAGTCCGGCCCCGCCCCTGATCTGCGCGACCATGTGGGCCGTGACGGACTTCACACGCGAGAACGGCGCGACCTGGCTGGTGCCCGGAAGCCATCTCTGGGATGAGGACCGATCACCGGTCGAGAGCGAGGTCGTGCAGGCCGAGATGCCCGCGGGCTCAGTGCTGCTCTACAACGGCGCCGTCTTTCACGGCGGCGGCGCGAACCGCTCGAACGCGGCGCGCACCGGCTGCGCCATCCAGTTCTCGCTCGCCTGGCTGCGCCAGGAAGAGAACCAGTACATGGCGTGCCCGCCCGAACTGGCCCGGACCTTCCCGCAGCGGCTCCAGGAGTTGATCGGCTACGACCTCGGCGCCGTGAACCTCGGTTTCGTCGACCACAAGCACCCCAACGAGGTGCTCAACGGCACGGCGGGCGACGGTCCCGGCGATCTGGGTCCAGAGGCGCTCCAGCGACGCGAGGAGCGCACGAACAAGCTCAGAGTGGCAAGCTGGGCTCCGATGAAACGAAAGCGCGTCCGGCTGGACACCGATCTTGTGCAGGGTGGCGGCTAGAATTGCCGGTGCCGGTCCAGAACTGTGTTCAAGCACCGACCGCACAGTCCGCAACGGGATGAACATCACAGCCGACCGCACGCCGCCCTCGCGCATCAAGTCGGGGGTGGGCCGGAGTTGCGGTTGCTCGCGTCTGGCGCCTGACGCGGTTTCCTCGAAGATGGGGCCGCACACGTGCGCCTCCAGCGCATTGCGCTGCGGGACGGGTGACTGGCCAGGTTTCGAGATCCGTGCGCAACCGACAAGCATGGTGCATGTGCCCGCACAATGCGCCGGGGCTGCGGGCTTCCGTACGCACGGTTACAAGGCTGGTTTCCAGACTTCGCCAGATGATCGGGTTGACCTGGTTCGGACCTCAGGCGCCACGTCTCGATAACGAGTCATTCCGGAAGACTCGGTGATCGGTGTTGGTACCTCGTTGCGGTCGTGGCCCACCGGCTGTCGAACGCTGGTCCACATGAGGTAAGACTGGCCTGGTCCGGATCCGGCGACGCCCTGCTGCTCCCGGAGTAGACGGGCAACCGCTAGTCCCGAAGCAGTCGGGAGGCAATGTCACGTGCGGCCCGGACGCCGGAGAAATAGGCGCCGTGACAGGTTCCCTGTCCGCCCACCATGGTCGCTTCGCCGGCGAAGAAAAGGCGATCGTCGACGGCGCGTGCCAGGTGCTCGCGCTGGTGTGCCTGCCCGGGCCGGGCGCAGGCCCACGAGCCCCGAGTCCAGGGATCCGTACTCCAGGCGGTCGTGATGGACCGCACGACGTGTTTGCGTATGCCGTTGCCGAACACCTCGGCCACCCTGTCCACGGCGAAGTCGTGACAGGCTTGTGGGCCCTGCCTTTCGAGCCAGATCGCGTGTCGGCCGCCGACGAAGACCGCGGCGACGTTGAGACCCATGGCGCTTGCGTCGATCTTGGCCGTGTCACCGTCGTGATTCCAGACCGTGTAGTGGCCACGACCCCCGGTACCGAACACGTCCGTATCGAAGGCGACTCCCATCTTGTTCTCGGTGCCCATGGGCAGGCCATGGACGGCTTCCTGCTTCCATTCGGGCAGTGGCGGTGAAAAGCTGACCTCGCCGGAACCCAGAATGCCTGTCGAAACCGTACAGAGCCCGAGGTGTGCCTTCACGGTTCCCTTCGACGTTTCGACCGCGACTCCAGGCCCCGACCAGTCGATGCGCTCGGCACGTGCGTTGAGGGTGACCTCGACATCGGCGCCCCACGCGGCGACCAGGCCGCCGTAACCGCGCACGGCCGGATAGCCGAGTTCCCCGGTGGAGCTGGCAAAGTCGGCGGCGGACACCTCGTCGGCATCCAGACCCCACGCCGTTGCGACGTTTTCCAGAAAGGGCGCGGCGTATGTGTGCTCGAGATCGATCACGTCGCTGATCGCGACATCCCGACTGCATTCGGCGGCGGCCGCGATGGCGTTGTGACAATCGACAAAATAGCGGCGGCAGGCGGTCCACTGTTCCGGAGCGAGCGCCGTGCCGTTTCGCACGAACCGGTGGTTTTCCGGCTTGTAGGCGGCCGCGGCGAACCTGCCCAGTTCGATACCCAGATCATCGCCGATTTCGGCAAAGGGGTTGCCGACCCCGGTGCCGAGCCAGGCGCAGCCCAGGTCGAACCACACGTCCGGCATGATCTCCTCGGAGTAGGCGCGCCCGCCGATGCGATGCGACGCCTCGATCACCGTGCAGGATACACCGAGCCGGGCCAGTTCCTTTGCGGCTGCAAGTCCCGACGCGCCTGCGCCAATGACAACAACGTCCGGTTGTGCCGTCATACGGTGCCTCCCGGACTTTCCTGGACCTCGCGGGAAGGAGGCAATGTCTTCAGGCGGGTGACCGGCTGACAGGGTAGAGTCCCGGATCTGCGGCCGCAAGTTCTGGATCAACGGGCGCGGTTTGAAGAGAAAGGGGGTGTGGCATGGCGTTTCTTGCACAGGTTGTGATCTTTCTTGCCGCTGCCGTGGTCGTGGTCCCGCTCGCCAGGCGGGCCGGGATGGGCTCGGTCCTGGGCTACCTGCTGGCGGGAGTCATCGTCGGGCCGTGGACCCTGGATCTGGTCCACGACGAACAGGAGATCCTTCATTTCGCGGAGTTCGGCGTGGTCCTCCTGCTCTTTGTCATCGGCCTCGAACTTCAGCCGCGTCGCCTCTGGGCCATGCGCCGTGCGGTGTTTGGGCTTGGCGGCGGACAATTCGTGCTAACCACAGCGGCGCTCGCCGGTCTCGCCCTCGCGTCCGGACTGCCGCTTGAGGCCGCCGTTGCCGCGGGGCTGGCACTTTCGCTGTCGTCGACCGCCTTTGCCTTGCAGGCGCTCGCCGAGCGCAGCGAACTCACCACCCGCCACGGCCGCCTGTCGTTCTCGATCCTGCTGTTCCAGGACCTTGCGGTGATCCCGATTCTGGCCCTTCTGCCGCTGCTGTCGCCTGCGTCCGGCAGCGCCGGAGGCGAACTCCTCTGGCTCGGCATGGCCAAGGCGGTCGGCATGATCGCGCTCGTCGCCCTCGGCGGCCGCTACCTCCTGCGCTACGTCCTGCGGATTGTCGGGCGGTTCGGTACGCACGAGGTGTTTACTGCCACGGCCCTTCTCACGGTCGTGGGAGTGGCCCTGCTGATGGAACTCGTGGGCCTCTCGATGGCGCTGGGCGCGTTCCTGGCCGGCGTGCTGCTCGCCGATTCCGAGTATCGGCACGAGCTCGAAGCCGATATCGAACCTTTCAAGGGATTGCTTCTCGGTCTGTTCTTCATTGCCGTCGGTATGAGCGTCAACATCGGGCTGGTGATCGAGACGCCGCTCACCGTGCTAGCCCTCGCCCTCGGACTGATGCTCGTGAAGATGCTTTGCCTCGCCGCCGTCGTTCGCATCGACACGCCGAACTGGCGAACCGTCCGCGGCACGGCCGTGGCGCTCTCGCAAGGCGGCGAGTTCGCCTTCGTCATTCTCGCGCTCGGCGTGTCTTCCTCGCTGATGGATGAGCGCACAGCTGACCTGCTGATCGTCGCGGTGACGCTTTCGATGGCGGCAACGCCTCTGGCTTTCATGGCGGGCGACTGGCTGAACGCGCGTCTCGAACGGGAACCGGAACCGGAGTACGAGCGGCACTTCGAAGAGGAGAATCGGGTGATCATCGCCGGGTTCGGCCGGGTCGGCCAGATCGTGGGCCGCATCCTCCGGCTCCGTCGCATCGGCTTCACCGCACTTGAGAGCAGTGCCGAGCAAGTCGATTTCGTGCGCCGATTCGGCAACAAGATCTACTACGGCGACGCGAGCCGGGTTGAGCTTCTGCGCGCCGCGAAGGCCGACAAGGCCGTGCTCTTCGTGCTTGCGATCGAGGATGTCGAGCGCTCGCTCGCGACGGCGCGGGTGGTGCGCAGGAACTTTCCCCACCTCACGATCTTCGCCCGCGCTCGCAACCGCCAACACGCATACGCGTTGATGGATCTTGGCATCGATCACATCGTGCGCGACACCTTCCACTCGAGCCTCGAGCTCGCCTACGGGATTCTGTCGGAACTGGGTCTCGGGGCCTTGGAAAGCCGGCGCACCGTCGACACTTTCCGCGACCACGACTCCGCACGGCTGATCCAGCAGCACGAGATCGCGCACGACACCGACCGCATGATTGAAGAGGCGAAGCACTGGACACGCGAGCTGGAAGAAATGTTCAAGGAGGACGAGCGAGAGGCTGCCGGACAAGATCACTAGACATCATGGATTGCAGGGACAATCGGGTGTTCGTTGAAGCGGGCCAATCAGGATGAGTTGTTCATGTAGAGGCCCGAGCAAGACGAGTCATGTCTTTCGAGGCCGACAAACTGACCGTCGGCGCGGTTGTCTGGAGCCGGTTGAAAGAGTCTTCGGCGACCAGGGGCATCGAGTTCAGGGTGCACAGGGCGTCCTCGTCGATCGTCACGTTGAGTCCCGGCGCCTCGGTCAGGCTGGCAAAACCGTCTTCGATGACGTAGTCGCTGGTGGCAAGCTCGGCGCCGAGTGCGATACCCAGATCATCGCCGATTTCGGCAAAGGGGTTGCCGACCCCGGTGCCAAGCCAAGCGCAGCCCTGGTCGAACCACACGTCCGGCATGATTATCTCGGAGTAGGCGCGCCCGCCGATGCGATGTCTCGATCACCGTGCAGGAGACACCGAGCCGGTTCAGTTCCGTTGCGGCCGCAAGCCCCGACACGCCTGCGCCAACGACAACGACGTCCCATTACATCGTCATGCCGTGCCTCCCGAACCCTCCCGGGGTAGCGCTATGGGGATGGGATGCGAACCGGGCTGATATGGATTGACATGTCTACACTGGCTCGATCTGTTTCTATCTACACCTCCTTTTTAGCATGACGGGAGCGGAACGCGGACGGCTTGCTGCGACGATGGATCACTCTGATATCCGAGTTGTGTCCAGAGTTTTCTGCAATTTGTTATGGCAGACGGTTGTGTGTAGTGCCTGGTGCATCAGCCTCGCGATCCGACCGGTACGCCACGACCGAAGACGAGCCATAAGCCGGTCCACGCCAGCAACCACGCATTCCGCTCCGAGACCGGCTGCATCAGCGCCGTCGTGATCGAGAAGCCGCTCAGGAAGCAGGCTTAGGGCAGCACGGATGGACGACGTGTATCGTCGGGCGTCGGTCGACCCATGGTAGCGCTTCCTCGAGGGCCGCCGCAAAACGCAGGAGCGTCGTCTCACCACCGAACCGCGCGGCGAATTGCACACCTATGGGCAATCCGTCCTCGCTCTGGTGCAAGGGCAGGGTGATCGCCGGCTGCCCAGTGGTGTTGTAGAGCGGCAGGAACGTGTCGAACGAGAACAGATGTTCTGTCCAACCCCAGGCATCGAGGTCCGGTGCGTTTTGATCAAAGGTGCCTATCGGCGGAGCCAGCATCGATGAGTTTGGCGTGACAAGCACGTCGAACTCGCAAAAGAAGGGAGCGACGCTGCGACTCACCGCATTGAAGACATCAAATCCCCGCAGCAGGTCGTGGGCCTTCAATGACCTGCCGTACTCGTAACAGGCCCAGGTGCAACGCTCGAGGTTGTCCGGACCCGGCACGCGCCCGACGACGCCGGCCAGATGATCGATTCCGTGCGCCATATGGGCACACCAGACGTCGTGCGTTGCCTTGAGGAATGCCTCACCGTCGAAGTTCGGTGACGCTTCGACGACTTCGTGCCCCATTTCCTCGCACAATTCGGCGGTCGCTTCGACCGCGGCGACAATCTCGGTCTCCGGATCGGGACCGAACCACGGAGTGGTCGAAAACGCCACTCGCTGCTTGTCCGGCCGGCTGTCTACGGCGTACCGATAAGGGTGGTCGGGACCCGGAATGACATAGGGATCACCAACGCCCGGCCCGGCGAGTTCGTCGAGCAAGGCGGCGCTGTCTCGTACCGTTCTTGTGACAGCGAATTCGATTGCAAGGCCGCTTAGAAACTCGCCGTGATCGGGGCCTGTCGGCGTGCGCCCGCGCGTCGGCTTCAAGCCCACCAGGCCGCAGCATGCCGCCGGTCCCCGAATCGATCCTCCACCATCGTTCGCGTGCGCCACCGGGACGACGCCGGCTGCAACGGCGGCGCATGCGCCACCGCTCGACCCGTCCGTGATGCGCCCGGTGTTCCACGGGTTGCGCGTGGCGCCGTGGAAGAGGGATTCGGTGGTGGTCGAATAGCCCATCTCGGGCGCTGTCGTGCGCCCCAGATTGACAAGACCGGCGTTGCGAAAGCGCACCATGAGTTCGGTGTCGTGATCGGCCACCAGGCCTTCGGCGAGACGGCTGCAACTTTCAGAGCGAACGCCCTCCTCTGTCATCCCCAGATCCTTGATCAGGAATGGAACGCCGCGGAACAGCCCGTCAGGCAAACCCTCGCGCGTCAGGCTCGCTGCGCGCTCGGGAAAGGTCTCGATTACTGCATTGAGGGCAGGATTGACCACCTCGACCCCCTGCAACGCCACCTCTGCGAGTTCCTTCGGCTCGACATCGCCCCGCGCAACAAGCTCGGCCAAACCGAGGCCATCAAACTCTGCGTACTCCGTCAAGTTCATGATTTCCTCCTTCGATCCCCGGCGGACAACCAAGACAACACGCCGGGATGGTGGTGCGACCTGTGCTGGCCTCCAACGACCCGAATTCAAGCGACGTCTTGTAGCGGCGCGCAGACCATGGAGAGCCACTCTATCGCGAAGTGAAGCGGCCATCACGCTGTCGAAAACCGGGTGCCTTGAGGGATTGACCGTAGAACCACGGGCGTCGTGCTATCGTGCAGAAGCGATCGCGAAACCCGCCGGGCAAGGAAAGGGCGCTTACGTGCCTGTCGAGGCAGGCCTCGGTCGTCTGCTTGACGAATTGCAGAGGCCGGCCCCCGACCTCCACCGCCGCCTCGCCAAAGTCCATCGGGGCATGGCCCGGCGGATGAGGCAGCGGAACGAAGACCTCGTGCGTCGATTGCCGTCGGGCCCGGTCCAAGTCCTCCAGCTTCGGACGCCGGCCAGCATCATCTTCACCGTCCGGCGGTCAATGCCAAACCACCGCGTCACGTACCGGTGGTTCAGACACTCATCGACAACCGCCGCATAGAACTCCCCGCCGTACATCCACCGCCCCTTGCTTCGACCAACAAGGGGCCATGGATGGCGCAATCTTGAACCGCCGCGACCGGTACACCCAGCCGCATAGTGTGGAGCATCATTGTTTCGCCGCTGACATTCTTGATGATCGGCCGAGAATCTCTCGGAACCGGTGTGTCAACATTCGAGCCGAACAAACCGATGAGGTCAGCCACGAACATCGCATGAATGCCCGACGCTATCGCATCGACCTCATTGCTCCTTGATCAAGTCATGGAAGCAGGCTGCTGACCGACCATTGCCAAAGGATTCGAGGGTCGGCGAGGCCTGGAGACAACGCGATGAGGCCCTGCTGCATCGTGGATGAAAGACGCAACCTGACGGTGGATTGAGCGGACTTGGGACTTCTCCTCGTAACGGTTGGAGACGTTCCCGCTGCGACGGGTCCGGGACCGGGATCGAATCGAGAAGTGCGCGCGTATAAGGGTGGGCTGGATGCGTGAATACATCGGACACAGGCCCGGTCTCGACGATCCTTCCCAGATACATCACGAGCACCCGATCTGCGATGCACTCGACCGTTGCAAGATCGTGCGAAATGTAGAGGTAGCTCAGACCTTTGCTCATCTGCAACTCTCGCAGGAGATTGAGGACCTGGGCCTGGACCGAGACGTCGAGGGCCGCGGTCGGCTCGTCAAGGATGAGAAGTCTGGGTTCCAGGGCCAGCGCTCGCGCGACGGCGATTCTCTGGCGTTGGCCGCCGGAGAACTCGTGGGGAAACCTGTCCATGTGCTCCGGGCCAAGACCGACGGACAGGAGATGCCGAGTGATTCGCTCCTCGCGCTCGCCGCGGGACACGCCGGACGTGGTGTGGATGGGTTCCCCGACGATATCGCGAACCCGCATACGCGGGTTGAGTGACGCATAGGGATTTTGGAAGACGATGCTGAGTTGGCGGCGCATCGCGTTGGCCTCGCGCGGAGTGAGTTGGTCAAGGTCCCTACCGTCGAACACGACCGTTCCGCCATCGCGATCGATCAGGCGCAGCAAGGTCAGAGCGACTGTGCTCTTTCCGCAACCGGATTCTCCCACCAGGGCAACCGTTTCACCACGTGAGATCACAAAACTGACATCGTCTACCGCCTGGATGACTCCGTGGCGCGTGGAATACAACTTGCTCAGGTTTGCCGCCGTCAACAAGGCCCTGTCCGCTCCGGCCAGGTGCGCCTGATCCGTCATGTCAGACAAGCTCCTTGGCCCTGTGACAGGAAACGGTGTGATCGCCATCGAGCGTTTCTGTTAGCGGCGATACTTTCCGGCACAGTTCCAGCGCATGCGAGCATCGCGTATGGAAAGCGCACCCTTCGGGTGGCGCTCGCATGTCGGGAACCTGTCCGGGAATGACGTCGAGGTCTGTTTTCCCGCGGCCGAGGCGGGGCGCCGTCAGCATCAGCTTGCGCGTGTAGGGATGAGCAGGACGATTGAACAGAACGTCGGAGGAGCCCATCTCGACAATACGCCCGGCATACATGACAGCGACTCGGTCACACAACGATGCAACGACACCCTGATCATGGGTGATGAAAAGCACGGTCAGGCCGCGCGATTGTGCAAGATCCCGGATCAGCACGATGATCTGTCCCTGGATCGTCACATCGAGCGCCGTGGTCGGCTCGTCGGCGATCAGGATGAGCGGATCGCAGGATACTGCCATGGCAACCATGACGCGCTGCAACTGACCGCCGGATAACTGATGGGGGTACTTTCCGAGCACCACGCGGGGATCAGGCAATCGAACCAACTCGAGCGCTTCTATGGCAAGGTCCCGGGCCCCGCTCCGGTCCACCGGCCGATGGACGCGAATCACGTCCGTCATCTGTCTTCCGACCGTGAAAAACGGATTGAGCGCCTTGCCGGGGTTCTGGAAGATCATGGCGACCTTGCCGCCACGCAGGTCCGCAAGAGCTTTCCGGGAAGCACCGATCACTTCTTCGCCATCGACGATGATGCTTCCGTGTACGCGGCCTGGTGGTGGCACCAGACCCAGGCATGCCAGGGCCGTGACGGACTTGCCGCAACCAGATTCTCCAATCAGGCCCAGAACCTCGCCGTACCGCACACCGAACCCGCAACCGCGGACGGCCTGCACACTCCGGCCGAGTTCCGGAAACTCGACCCGGAGGTCCCGGATTTCGAGAACGACATCGCTCACCGAAATTCCTGGAACCTTGGATCGAGAATATCCCTGATTCCGTCTCCCACGAGATTGATGGATAGAACCGTGATGAAGATTGCCAGACCGGGGAAGGTGACTGTCCACCAGAATTCTAGGAAATTGGTCCGCGAGGCCGCTGCCATCAGGCCCCATTCGATCTCCGGGGGCTGAGCTCCGATACCGATGAAGCTCAGGGACGCGGCCGCGAGGATGGTGTACCCGAAATCCAGGGACCCCTGAACGATGACCGGTGTCAGGCAGTTGGGCAACGCATGGCGCAGCATGACCCTGCCATGGCCGACACCCATGGCCCGGGCGGCCATGACATAGGGCTCGCTCTTTACACGCATGACCGCGCCGCGCATGATTCGCGCGTACCAGGGAAACCAGGAAATTGCGAGTGCAATCATGGCGTTGACCAGGCCAACCCCGATTGCCGCCGTGATCGCGATCGGCAGCAGGAGAGGCGGAAACGCCAGAAAGACATCGCTCAGGCGCATTAGAACGGTATCGAGACGCCCTCCGAAGTATCCGGCCAGCAAACCGATCGGCAGGCCCAGCGCGATGGCCATCACCGTCACCATAAGGCCGACCATAAGGGAAGTGCGCGCACCGTAAAGAACCCGGGAAAAGACGTCGCGACCGAGTTCGTCGTTGCCCATCCAGTGATCCGGTCCCGGCGCGCCCAACTTCACGGAAAAATCGATGGCAACGGGATCATAGGGTGCAATCAACGGCGCCAACGTGGCCATGATGAGGATGATTCCGAACACCGTGGCGCCAGCAACAAACAGCAGGTGCCCGGACACGAAGAAACGCAGTTTCAAGGTCCATGACGGACGAACCACCCGTTGCGGCCAGGAAGCGCCTGGTATCGTGCTCATGGCGATGAAAGCCGCGGATCGACAACAAAGTACAAAAGGTCAACGACAAGATTGATCGAAAGATAGATCGTCGCCAGAAAAAGCGTAACGCCGATTGTTCCGGGAAAATCACTGCGCGTGATCGAGCGCACCACGTAGCCGCCCAGTCCGGGCCAGTCGAACACGAACTCGACGACGACGCTGCCGCCCAGGAGCACGCCGAACGTGAGACCGACAATTGTCATTAGCGGAATCAGGGTTGCCTTGAGCGCATAGCGGTAGTGAACGTGACGAACCGGGAGTCCATAAGCAATAGCCGTTCGCACATAGTCCTCCTGAAGGACCTCCATCATCATGTTCCGGGTCGTGCGGGTGACGAGCGGTAGTGTCGAGAGGGTTAGTGCCGTTGCCGGAAGCACGATGTGGGAAGCAGCGCTGGAGAAGGCGGTCCACGACCCAGCCAACACCGTGTCGATGAGATAGAAGCCGGTCACGATTTCGAACGGATGGTCCAGGAGCACCAGGCTGCCGATCCTCCCCTGCAGGGGCAGCCAGCCGAGATCGCCGTAGAACAGCATCTGAAGCAGGATCCCGACCATGAACACGGGAAGTGCAACGCCGGCGATCGAGATGCTGCGCGTCGCGTGATCGACCAGGGTGTTGCTGCGCACGGCGGAGATCACTCCGATCGGGACGCCGATCAGAACGACCGCGATGACCGCGAGCACGGTCAGCTCCAGCGTGGCAGTTGAACGGATCGCGATGTCGGTGATCACGGGCTGCTTGGTATGCAAGCTGACCCCGAAGTCACCTCGTATGGCGTCGCCGAGGAAGTGCAGATACTGGATGTAAAGGGGCAGATCGAGGCCGAGCGCCTTGCGGGCGGCCTCGATCTGCTCCTGGTTGGGCCGGTAGCCGATCATGAGTTCGACCGGCGATCCCGGGAGAACCCGCCCCAGCACGAAGGTGATGGTCACGACGCCGATCAGCGTCAGGATCAGCAGCAGGATCCTTTGCGTGACGTAACGGTACACCTGACCTCAAACCGAACCGAGCCTCCGGAGATCGCGAATGAAGATCGTCTCGTAGGCCGGCGAGAAGGTCACACCGTCGATCTCCGAGCGGTAGAGGACCGTGCGCTCCTGGTCGACCAACGGGATCACCGCGACCTCGTCGTAGATGATCTTCTGGGCTTCGAGGTAGAGTTCGGTGGCACGTTCCCTGTTCGATGCCTCGAGTGCCAGCCCTTCATCGAGCAAAGCGTCGAAGGTCGGATTGTTGAAGTACGAGAAATTGAACACGACCGGGTCTTCGGTGCGGTATCCAAGGAGGAGCCACGATGCGGGAGTGGCGTAATCGGGCCAAAAAGACAATGCGAAGATATTGGCGGCCGTCGACATGGTTCTCTGCTTGTCCCACAGCACTCCCCATTCGCCGGTCTGGATCTCGACCGTGACTCCGGCGTGGGCCGCGAGCGCCTGAAAGAGTTCGGCAATCTGGCGAATTTCCTGACGGCCCGTGTAGACGGAATAGGACACCTTCCAGTCGGCTTCGGGGATTCCGGATTCTTCAAGCAGTTGGCGGGCCTTTCCGGGATCGTAGCCAGGAGGCTCGAACTTCACAGCACCCCACATGGATTGCGGCACGGGCCCGAGCGAGATGGACGCGTAGCCACCAAAAATCTGGCTGGCGATGGCTTCATGATCGACGAGGTGGCGCAGGGCCTGCCGAAACTTCAAGTTGTCCGTGGGGTACTTGGCGTTGTTGATCTGCATCGGCAGGCTGGTCCAGCTGTCGTACACCCCGACACTGATTCCCTCCTCCTGGCTCAGCGAATCAAGCATGTCCGTCGGTGCAGTCGACATGATGAGATCGGCTTCGCCGGCGCGCAGCATCTGAATTTGGGTGGAGATCTCCTCGACGATACGGAGGATCGCCCGGTCAAATTCGTCGCCGTCCCAGCCCCCCCAGTAGTTCGGGAATTTCTCGAGGATGACCTGCTGGCCCCGGACCCATTGGGTGACCTGATAGGGTCCGGTTCCTGCCGCGTTCCCTTCCATGAACCAGTCCGTTCCCATTTCAGCCGCCTTGGGGGAGTAGACGAACGCACCGTACTGTGCACTCGCGATCAGATCGATCGAGGTCGGTGCGCTGGTCTCGATGACGAGAGTATGATCATCCACCGCAACGATCCCGGTCACATTTATCCAGTTGTAGGAACCGCCTTGGCCCATCGCGATTGTCCGGTCGAACGCCTGTTTGACGGCGCCGGCCGTCATCGGCGTGCCGTCATGGAACAGGACGCCTTCGCGGAGCTTGAACTCCCAGGTCAACCCGTCATCGCTGACACCCCAGGAGGTTGCCAGGCGCGGATGAATGTCGCCGGTTTCCGCATCGTAAAACACGAGAGTTTCGTACACGTTGAGCAGGGTCTGGACCTCGCTGGAATAGATGATCGCCGGATCCCAGTCCTTGATGTCAAACGACGTCACGAAGGTGTACGTCTTGGAATCAGCCAAAGCCCCTTGCAACCCTCCAGTTGCGACAGCAAGCACACACACAATCGAACCGAGCACATTGGCAATGTACTTCATCCCTCTTGCTCCCCATTGCAACCGATCATCGTAGGCGATCAGACAACTGGATGCAAAACTACCGTGTTTTATGGAATTTTTGTCGGCAGTGGATACCATCCATGTTGATGATGTCACAGTGGTCATGAACCGCCCAATCATGTGGTGCTGCGATAACCCAGGGGGGCGGTGTCCTCCCCCGCCGCGGGGCGCCGGTCCGAGGCGTCGGCTTTTGTCCGCGTACGCTCGGCATCCTGCCGGACGAAGGCGTTGATCGTGGGGTGTGCCGCTCGACGCGGTCGAGGAAGCGATCGAGCAGCTCCCGCGCGCTGATCTCGCACGCCAAGGACTTATCCGGCCTCAATGACCCCGGTCACGCACCGGCAGTATCTCCGGGAATACCCTCCCAACCAACGCTTTTACTGTCGCAAAAGGGCCGCCGGGCCACGGCGGTGGGTCGCTTACTCCTGAAATCCTGCTCAAACTGGTGAAGAAGTCATGCGGGTTTTGTGGAGAGGCCGGGCCGCCGATGGTTTCACGGGTATTGAGAACGGTCACGAACACGCTGCGTCCAGGTTTGGTGAGTTAGTACTTGCAGGTGCGTGCGGCCTTCCTGATCAGTCCATGGTTGCGCAGACGTTTGAGAAGACTTGAGGTGCGCGAAGGGGTCAGGCCGGCGATCCGGGTGCGAAGGTCGCGGGCCCTGAAGCCGCTGATGCACCACTCGCCTCGGGCCAGGGTGAGGAACAACTTGTAGTCCTTGTCCATGAGCAGGTTGAAGCCGCGCCACGAGCGACTCTTGTCGCGGACTGGACACGCGATCCTGTCAACCGCCTTCCAGCCGGCATCGGGATTGTCGATGAAAGCAAGGTAGTCGCCACCCTCAACAGCCTGGCGAGATCGGGCTGGCTGTAGATGGTCTTGCGCAAGGGGGCGAGCTCGTCTCGCCGCTGCGCTGTTCCACCCATCGGTGGATCTTGAAGAAGGTAACGTCGTTGGTCGTGGTCTCGATGCGCATCATGAGGCTGAGCCTGTCGTACATCCTGTTGGCGTTCTTGCCCATGGCGCGGCGGATGCGGGTGCTGAAGTCCTTGCCGGTCTCGTCGTTGTTGGCCGCGTCAGCCTGCGGCGCAGGAAGGCCGCCGCCTGGTCGGCCCTGACGCTGTGAACGGCCGTGCGGACGATCTGATCGTAGAGCGGCTGAAACTCGGCCTGCATGATGCTCCAGTGGTAGCCGGCTCGGAACCGGCGGGAGGCCGGACAGGACATCCGGGCCCTGCGGTCCAGATGGCGCAGGATCTGGTTGCGGAAGTAGTTCCGGTTTAGTTTGAGCGTCCCCGGCTTCCATGTACGCCCGTATTGGCGAAAGACCTCTTCTGCGACGGTCTTGAACAGGGTCTTGTCGGATGAAGAGGGAGTACCGTTCCTGAAGGCGGCAAGCATTGACTGCGCGCGCCGCCGGGCTTCAGCAAGGCTGATCCCTGAAGCATCGCCAACGTTCTTTCAGATCCGTTGTCCGTCATGCTGGGCTTGGATGAAGTAACACTTCCGCCCTGTTGGGTAGACACGGACACCGAATCCCTTGAGATCGGCGTCGCGAATGTCGCTGGCAGTTCTGCGCGACCGAAGGGCCTTGATGCGCCCCTCGGTGAGGTGTGTTGCAGCCATGGGGTCTCCCCCTAATGCGAGTTGCAGACACGGGAGATTCCGCTCGAGAAATCACCCGCAGTTGCACAAGTGAGAGAGAAAATACTGCGTTAGTTCAGTTGTTTAGCACCACAGGTGCGTTCATGAGTGTTCCTTTCCGACTTGGTGCGAGAAGTCTGGCGCATGACGAGAACTTTGGGAATCGCATATGCAACGCGTTCCGGCGAAGGGCCGGGAACGATGGTATCGGTCGGGCGCGCTTCGCGTGCCCACCACCGCTGACAGGGTCGGCACCACCGACCGGGCTGCGAACTTGCTGTATTCAGGGGGCGAGGGAGCGCAGTATGTCCTCGTGGATCGTCACGCCAAGTCCAGGCGCCTGGGGCAGGCTGGCCATACCGTTCTTGATGACATAATCGCAGGTGGCGAACTCGGCGCCGAGTTCCATGTAGTCGTAGTAGAGCTCCCCATGAATGGAGTTCGGCATCACGGCGCAGGTATGCAGCATGGCGAGAAAGGCCACGGTCGTGCTGTTCCAGCAATGGGGCGAGACAAGCACCGAATGGGCGTCCGCCATGGCGCCGATCTCGAGCATCGTCACGATGCCGCCGGCCCCGGCGATGTCTGGATTGAGGACGTCGGCTGCCCTCCTGTCGAGGAGGTTGCGGTAATGGCGCACCCCCGACTGGCGCTCGCCGGTGGTGATTCGCGATGTCGTGGCGGCGCGGAACTCGGCCAGGCCATCCAGGTCGTCCCCGGCAAGCGGTTCCTCGATCCAGAAGGGTGCGTAGGGCTCAAACAGACGGGCGGCGCGAAGCGCGTGGCGGCGATCTTCCTGGACGGCGAAGTCGAGCATGATGTCGACGTCCCAGCCGACTGCTTCTCGGGTCAGGCGGACGCAGGCTTCGGCATCGGCCAGTGTGGCCTGGCGCAGGGGGTAGATCTTGACGGCGCCGTAGCCTTGTGAACGCATCATCGCGCAACGCTCGGCAATGGCCTGAGGCGTCTGGACCGGCCCGTCCCAGGCGTTGGCGTAAATCGGCACCTGGTCGATGATGGCGCCGCCGAGCATCGCATGCACCGGCATCTGCGCCGCTTGTCCGGCGAGATCCCAGAGCGCGATCTCGATCGCGCTTGTCGCCGACGCATAGTCGATCCCGGGATGCTTGTAGGCCATGGGTTTCGCGACGTGACGCAAGAAGGCGCGCGGACTGGCGTCTGGCATCTGTTTCAGGGCCTCGCCCAGGGCGAGGATCATCTCGCACGTTGCGGGTTCCCGGCAGGTGAGGGCATAGGCTTCGCCCCAGCCGGTGAGGCCCTGGTCCGTCTCCAGTTTCACGAACACCATGATCTGGCCCTCGGACCAGCCATCCGAACTCGGCCTGGGACCGACCAGAAAGGGGGTCACGTTGATGATCTTCATCTGGAACTCCCGTCTGACCTCGAACTCCTTGACGTCGGGCGCCCAGCCCGATCAGGGTCCCCGCCGCATTGGACGTGGATTTCCATAGTAGGAAGAAACGACTCTGTGCGGAACTGCGACAGCGCGCGCTCCTTCCAGCGGGGCATGGCACGATTGACGGGTGGCAAGGTTATCGGCTAGTCTGCCAAGGACGTGTGAAGGAGGGGCGGGACCCCTCAACCTTGGGGGCCGGCCCATGAAGATTGTCAATTCCCTGCGCTCGATGAAGAAGCGCCACGCGAAGTGCCGCACCGTGCGCCGCAAGGGGCGTGTCTTCGTGATCAACAAGCAGAACCCCAGGTTCAAGGCACGCCAGGGTTGAAGAACCACGGCCGTGTGATTGCCGGAGTCCGCGGACACCTGACATGACGATCGCCATGCCGCAGCCCGATCCGGGAGTTCTTGCGGCCCGCGACAGTTTTCTTGGCGAACTCGCAGGCATTGTTCCGCCCGACAACATGGTGACCGATGAAGCCGGTCTGAAGACCTACGAATGCGATGGTCTGTCCGCCTACCGGGAGCTTCCCCTGGGCGTTGCCCTGCCGGAAACCACCGGAGAGGTGGCGCGCATTCTCGAGTTGTGTCGGCGATACCATGTCAAGGTGGTGCCCCGCGGTTCGGGAACGGGTCTTTCCGGTGGCGCCCTGCCGTTGAAGGACGGACTCCTCCTGGGACTCGGCAAGTTCAACCGCATTCTCGATATCGACTACGCCAATCGCTGCGTGACCGTGCAGCCGGGTGTGACCAACCTCGCCATTTCGCAGGCAGTGGACCATTGCGGATTCTACTACGCGCCTGATCCGTCGAGTCAGCTCGCCTGTTCGATCGGCGGCAATGTCGCCGAGAACTCGGGCGGGGTGCATTGCCTCAAGTATGGCGTGACGACCAACAATCTCCTCGGCCTTGAAATCGTGCTGATGTCCGGTGAGATCGTCAGGATTGGCGGCAAGTACATGGACAGTGACGGGTACGATCTGCTCGGCATCGTCACCGGGTCGGAAGGGCTGCTCGGTGTCATCACCGAGGTGACTGTGCGCATCCTCCCCAAGCCCGCCTCGGTGAGTACCCTTCTCATCGGCTTCGATGATCTCGCTTCGGCCGGAGACTGTGTGACCCGCATCATCGCATCGGGCATCATTCCGGCAGGCCTCGAGCTGATGGACAGGGCCGCGGTGCACGCCACCGAGGATTTCTGCAAGGCAGGGTATCCCCTTGATGTCGAGGCCCTGCTGATCTGCGAGCTCGACGGTCCCGGGCCCGAAGTCGGCGAGCTTGCCGGCAGGGTCGAGGAGATCGCGGAGGATCTCGGGGCGCACACCATCAGGAGGGCGGCCAGCGAGGAGGAGAGGGAACGCTTCTGGCTGGGGCGCAAGTCGGCCTTTCCGGCGGTGGGCCGGATATCACCCGATTACTACTGTATCGACGGCACCATCCCGCGAGGCCGGTTGGCGGAGGTCCTGACACGCATGGAGGATCTCTCGACGCGCCATGGCCTGGGAGTGGTCAATGTCTTTCACGCCGGCGACGGCAATCTCCATCCCCTGATCATGTACGACATCGACAAGCCGGGCGACCTGGAGAAGGCGGAGGCCCTTGCCCGCGACATCCTGACCCTGTGCGTCGAGGTCGGCGGAGTCCTGAGCGGCGAGCACGGGATCGGGGTCGAGAAGCGTGATCTCATGGGGACCATGTTCTCGGACTTGGACCTCAAGCAGCAGCAGAGGGTGAAGTGCGCCTTTGATCCCGACGGGCTGCTCAATCCGGGGAAGGTGTTTCCCGTTCTCCACCGGTGCGCCGAACTCGGACACATGCATGTCCACCGAGGCCAGGTGCCCTTTCCCGATCTTCCACGGTTCTGATCTTCATGACCGGGAAGACCTTTCGCCCGGTGGACGAGACGGAACTCGCAGGCGTCGTGGCCTGGGCCGCCGCCGACGGCGTGCCTCTGGAGATCATCGGCAGCGGAAGCAAGCGGGGATTGGGCCACGCAATCGACGCGGACCACGTGATCGACATGTCGGAACGCACCGGCATCGTCGACTACGAACCGGCCGAACTGGTGCTCACGGTGGAAGCCGGAACGAAGATCGCCGCGATCGAGACACAACTCGGGGAGGCGAACCAGCAGATGGCCTTCGAACCCCCGGACTACGGTCCCCTGCTGGACCATCCGGCCGCCACGGCGACCATCGGCGGAACCATGGCCGGCAACCTTTCCGGGCCGCGGCGGGTCAGCGCCGGGGCGGCGCGCGATCATGCACTGGGCATGGAGGCGGTGACCGGCCGGGGAGAAGTGATCCGGGCCGGCGGCCGCGTGGTGAAGAACGTGACCGGCTATGACCTCACCAGGTTGCTGTGCGGATCCTGGGGTACGCTGGCGGTCGTCACCCGGTTCTCGCTCAAGGTCCTGCCGGCACCCGAAATGACCCGGACCCTGATCGTCGCAGGCCTGACGCCGTCAGCCGGCTGTCGGGTCATGGGCGAAGTTCTCGCCTCGCAACATGAAGTTTCGGCGGCCGCCTGGCTGCCGGCCGACATGGCGGCGAAGTCAGCCGTCGATTACGTGTCCTCACCCGGGACCACGGTCACGGCGGTGCGGATCGAGGGGCCTCCCGCCTCGGTGCTCGCCCGCCATGATAGTCTGCGGTCCATGCTTGCCGCTCATGGCCCGGTGGAGGAACTCCATGGTCACAATTCCGGAATGTTCTGGAAGGAAGTGCGTGACGTGGCAGCCTTCGTGACGCCCGAGGCAGCTGTCATGCGCCTGTCGGTGCCGCCGGCCTCGGGTGCCGTGGTCTGCGATCGCGTCACGGCATCCGGTGGCCATGCCTTTCTCGACTGGGGTGGCGGGCTCGCCTGGTGTTCGTTCGCACCGTCGCCGGCAACGGCCACGGCCATCAGGGACATCGCGACGAGTCTCGGCGGTCACGCGACGCTGATACGGGCGGGCGAGAAACTCAAGGCCGAGGTGCCTGTCTTTCATCCCCAGCCGGCCGCGCGGCGTGACCTCTCCCGGCGCATCCGCGAAGGCTTTGATCCCCGCGGCATCCTCAATCCGGGCCGCATGGCCATGGAGGTCTGAGGCCATGCACACGGCGATCGATCTCGCTGCCCTGGCCGATCCGCAGGTGAGGGAAGCGGAACGCATTCTCAAGACATGCGTGCATTGCGGGATGTGTCTCGCGACGTGTCCGACCTACCTGCTTCTCGGTGACGAGCGTGACAGTCCGCGAGGCCGCATCTACCTCATCAAGGGCATGTTGGAGAACATGGAGCCTCCGCAAGACACCACGGTCCGCCACATCGACCGCTGTCTGACCTGCCTTTCCTGCATGACGACGTGTCCGTCGGGGGTGAATTACAGGCAGCTTGTGGACCATGCCCGCCACCATATCGAGATGACTCATCACCGCCGACCTCCGGACAGGTGGGTGCGGCGCCTGCTGGCATGGGTTCTTCCGTCTCCGTGGCGGTTCCGCCTGGCGCTCATCGGCGCTCTCGTCGCGCGACCCGTGGCATGGATGCTGCCCGCGCTGGTACGCGGCATGGTGAGAATGGCGCCAGGTTCACTGCCGTCACCCTCGTGGAGTGACGTGCCGGCAGTCCATGGCGCCCGCGGCGAACGCCGGATGAGGGTCGCCCTCCACACCGGGTGCGCGCAACAGGTCCTGGCGCCGCGCATCAACGAGGCGACAGTCCGGCTGCTCACCCGCCTGGGTTGCGAGGTGGTGGTGCCGCCAGGGAGCGGCTGCTGCGGTGCGCTCGGCCACCACCTGGGCCGCGTTGAGGATGCGAAGGCAGCGGCGCGGCGCAACATCGCCGCATGGGAATCGTCAGGCCCCCTCGATGCCGTGGTGAGCAATGCCTCGGGCTGCGGCAGCCAGCTCAAGGACTATGGCGGTCTTCTGGCCGATGATCCGACGTGGGCCGACCGCGCACGTGCCGTGGCCGCAATGGCTGTCGACGTCGCGGAAGTCGTCGAACCGTTGCTCGAGTCATCGCAGCCGCCATCGCAGGCGCCCAGGATCGCCTGTCATGTCCCCTGCTCCCTTCAGCACGGCCAGCGACTCGGCGACCTTCCCGCCCGGTTGCTCAAACGCAGGGGGTTCGTCGTGAAGGACATTGCCGAGGGACACGTCTGCTGCGGTTCGGCGGGCACCTACAACCTTCTGCAGGACGGACTGTCGCGCCGTCTCCTGGAGCGCAAGTGCGGTCACATTGCGGCTGCGGGAGCCGATGTCGTGGCTACCGGCAACATCGGCTGCATGGTGCAGATTGCCAGAGGCACACCGTTGCCGGTGCTTCACACGGTGGAACTTCTCGACTGGGCCACCGGCGGGCCGCCTCCGCCATGAAGGGCCGGCGCTTCAGGGCCATGGTATGTTTTCTGGCCGGCCTCGTCGTTGCCGGTCATCTTCTTCAGGTCGCGCCGCTTGGTGCGGCACAGGATGATCCGCGACTCGATACGCTGTTCCGGCAGCTTCACGAGACCCTGGACGATCGTCTGGCACTGCAGCTCCAGCAGGAAATCTGGACGTTATGGCTGCAATCGGACGACCCGGAGCTCGAAGCCCTGATGCAGGGCGGCAGGGTGCTCATGGTGCGTGGCGATCACGCCGGAGCGGTCACGGTGTTCAGCCGGCTGATCGAGTTGGCTCCGGATTTTGCCGAGGCATGGAACAAGCGGGCGACCGTCCATTACCTCATGGGCCGTTTCGACGATTCCATCGCAGACTGCATGCGCGTTCTGGAACTGGAACCCCGGCACTTCGGCGCCCTCTCCGGGCTCGGACTGATCCACACGGCGCTCGGCAACCCTGAAACCGCGCTCTACTGGTACCGGGAGGCCCTGAAGCAGAATCCTCACATGCCGGCGATCAGGGAGCGCGCGGAGGAACTTGCCAACGAGGTCGAGGGCGAACCTGTCTGAAGGCCGGTAGTGCGTGAATTCCGGATCAGGCGTCCCGGTGCTGGTCGATAGCGCCCTCATGACGCAGCAACCAGGCCTTGCGTTCAAGCCCGCCCCCATAACCGGTCAACGAACCGTCAGCGCCGATGACGCGATGGCAGGGCAGCACGATGGCGACCGGATTGCGGCCGTTCGCCTGTCCCACGGCCTGGTTGGCCCGCGGGTTGCCGACCCGGTTCGCCAGTTCGCGGTAGGCGATGGTCGAACCACAGGGGATCGTGCGCAGGGCCTGCCACACCGATTGCTGGAACGCGGTCCCGGACGGTCGTGTCTCGATGTCGCAGATGGCCCCGAGTTCGCCCTCGAAGTAGGCAGCGATCCTGTCGGTGATTCCGGAAGGGTCGCTGGCGGACCGGCGCACGCCTGCGGGACAGAGCCGTCTGACAAGGGCGTCAAACCGGCCATTGTCATCCCTGAAATCGAGGACTTCCAGCGCCCCGCCGTCGATCACCATGGCGATGGTGCCGATGGGGCTGGCCAGTTCGCTGATGTATCGCTCGGTCATGGCTGCCAACTTCAGTGCAAGAGGACCATCAACGTATATGATGCGTCACCATTCGGAGAAATGAACCGGTCTTGACCTGTGGACGGATTCCAGGGATGGCCGGTATCCCTTGAGGCAGGTTCCGTGATGCGTTAAGGCGAAAGGGTTGTCTTGGACAAGGACCCATCGGGAAGCACCATGAGCGTCGATCCGCCCGAAGTCGTCGAAACCGACAGCCCGAAGGTCTGGTGTGATGGCGGCGGGGTGCTGGGACACCCCCGTGTCTACTACGACCTCAGCGCCCACGGCGCGGTGGATTGCGGCTATTGCGACAGGCGGTTCGTCTGGCTGGGCTACAAGGGCGCGGACGGGCGTTCCGGCTCTCCCGAATGACGGCCTGCCGCACCAGGGGTACTGGGTGAGCGCCATGGCGTCGTGTCGGCACGTCTTCCTGATCGATGCCTCGGGGTTCATTTTCCGTGCCTTCCATGCCCTGCCGGCCATGCACCGGACGGACGGTACGCCAGTCAATGCGGTCAGGGGCTTTTGCAACATGATCATGAAAGTGATTGGCGAAACGGACGCCGATCACATTGCCTGCGTCTTCGATTACAGTTCCCGGAGTTTTCGCAACGACATCTACGATCTCTACAAGGCCCATCGGCCGGAGACACCCGAAGACCTCGTGCCCCAGTTCCCGCTGATCAGGGAGGCGGCGAGGGCCTTCAATCTTCCGGTGGTGGAGATGGAAGGCTACGAGGCCGACGACATCATCGCCACCTATGCCCGCATCGCCAGCGAGGCCGGCGACAGAACCACCATCGTGTCGTCGGACAAGGACCTCATGCAGCTGGTGTCGGACCAGGTGACCATGCAGGACGGGATGAAGGACCGGACCATCGGCGCAGCGGAGGTTGTGGAGAAGTTCGGTGTTCCCCCTGACAAGGTGATCGAAGTTCAGGCCCTGGCCGGCGATTCGGTGGACAATGTGCCGGGAGTGCCGGGTATCGGAGTCAAGACCGCCGCCACGCTCATCAACGAGTACGGCGACCTGGAGACCCTTCTTGGGCGGGCCCACGAAATCAGGCAACCGAGGCGGCGCGAGAATCTGCTGGAACACGCCGATGATGCACGCATGTCCCTGAGACTCGTGACACTCGATCGCCACGTACCCCGTTTGACACCCCTTGAGGAACTCGCCCGGCAGGAGCCAGATCCCGACATTCTCACGGGGTTTCTGCAGTCCCAGGATTTCCGGACACTCGTTGCCAGGGCCGAGGCCTGGATGGGCCGGAGAGCAGGTGCCGGAGAGCCGAAGACGCCGGACACCATTTCCTATGAACTCGTTCAGGACGTGGCGGATCTCGAGCGCTGGGTGGCCGAGGCGACACGTCACGGCCTTGTGGCCATCGATACGGAAACCACGGGTCTCGATGCCATGGTCGCCGACCTTGTCGGCATCTCGCTTTCCACGCGTCCCGGCACCGGCTGCTACATTCCGCTGGCCCACAGATCCTCCGAACTGATGCTTGAGACACCACGGCAGCTGGCGCCCGGGACGGTGCGCGAGGTGCTGGCACCGCTGCTTGCGGACCCTGCGGTGCTCAAGGTCGGCCACAACATCAAGTACGACTGTCACATGCTTGCCCGCGCCGGCATGCCGGTCCATCCGATGGACGACACCATGCTCCTGTCATGGTGCCTGGATGCCGGCAGGTGGCGGCATTCCATCGACGCCCTCGCTTCAGAGCATCTCGGCCGCCAGGTGATCTCCTTCAAGGAGGTCGCCGGCCGGGGCAAGTCCCAGGTGACCTTCGATCTGGTTCCACTTGACCGGGCCCGCGACTATGCGGCGGAGGACGCCGAAGTGACGCTGGGCCTGTGGCATCGGCTCAGGCCACGCCTCGTTCCGGAACGTATCACGAGGATCTACGAGACCATCGAACGGCCGCTGATTCCCGTCCTCGCCGCCATGGAGCGTGCCGGAATCAAGGTTGACCGGGAGCAACTGGAACGTCTCTCGGGCGAATTCGGCCACCGCATCCGGGACCTGGAAGCCGGAATCCACGCCCTTGCCGGAAGGCCCTTCAACATTGGTTCGCCGAAACAGCTCGGCGAGGTCCTGTTTGACGAGATGGGCCTGACCGATGGCAGGAAGCGTTCCACGGGCGCCGACGTTCTCGAGGGCCTTGCCGCCCAGGGTCACGATTTGCCCGCCCGCGTGCTGGAGTGGCGCCAGCTGTCGAAACTCAAGAGCACCTACACCGATACGCTTGTAGAGCAGATCAATCCCGCCACGGAGCGGGTCCACACATCGTTTTCCATGGCGGCTGCCCCCACCGGACGTCTCGCCTCCACGGATCCCAATCTTCAGAACATTCCGATCCGCACCGAGGAAGGGCGTCGCATCCGCAGCGCCTTTGTCGGGGAACCGGGCCATCTCCTGATGTCGGCGGACTATTCCCAGATCGAACTGCGCCTGCTGGCCCACATCGCCGACATCGCGTCACTCAAGCAGGCCTTCCACGATGGCATCGACATCCACGCCATGACCGCAAGCGAGGTGTTCCACGTTCCGCTGGAGACGATGGATCCGCTCACCAGGCGCAATGCCAAGGCCATCAACTTCGGCATCATCTACGGTATCAGCGCCTTCGGACTGGCCCGCCAGCTCTCCATCGGCCGCGATGAGGCCAGGAACTACATTGACGCCTATTTCGAGCGCTATCCCGGCATCCGTGGCTACATGGACCGCACCATCGCCGAAGCCCGCAAAGCGGGCCATGTCACGACTCTGTTCGGCAGAAAATGCCACCTTCCCGAGATCGAGAGCAAGGGATCGGCCCGCGCCTACAGCGAGCGGGCGGCGATCAATGCCCCGCTGCAGGGGTCGGCTGCCGACGTCATCAAGCGCGCCATGATACGCATTCCCGGTGTCCTGGAAGCAGAGGGGCTCAAGGGCCGCATGCTGCTGCAGGTGCACGACGAACTGCTCTTCGAGGTGCCCGAGGACGAGGCCACGGCGACGGCGCAGTGCGTCCGTGGGGTTATGGAAGACGCCGCTCACCTCGATGTGCCGCTGACAGTGGATGTCGGCCTGGGCACCAACTGGAACGCCGCACATTGAGGGCCGGACCGGCCCTGCGGTGAAGCAGGTTGGCCTGATGGCCGGATGATGCACAGCGAAACCGGGTTTCTCTTCAACACGCTGTCCTTCCTTGTCTGGGGAGGACTGGTCATGTGGATGTGTGCGGGCTTCACGATGATCGAGGCCGGATCGGTGCGTACCCGAAACGCGTCGGTGACCTGCCTCAAGAACATCGGACTGTGTTCCATCGCCGTGCTGACCTACTACCTTGTGGGCTTCAATCTCATGTTCGTTGATGTCGGGCCCGGCGGCTGGATCGGCGCGCTGGACTTGTTTCATGGTTCGACCGCCGCCGAGCGCCGATTGCTGCAGGGCGACGAGGAGGCTCTGGACGCGGTGGTGGCAACGGGCCATGCCTCGATGTCCAGGTGGTTGTTCGGCATGGTCTTCGTTGCCTCTTCGGCATCGATCGTCTCGGGCACGCTTGCGGAGCGAGTGAAGCTGTGGCCGTTTTTCCTTTTCATCGTGGTTCTCACAGGCATCATCTATCCCGTCGTCGGCGCCTGGGTATGGGGCGGTGGCTGGCTCGCGGAACTTGGATTCAACGATTATGCCGGCTCGACGGTGGTACACGCGACGGGTGGTTGGGCGGCGCTGGCAGGGGTGCTGATCGTCGGCGCCCGGTCCGGAAAGTTCCGCGACGATGGTACTGTCAGGTCGACGCCCCCGGCGAACATTCCGGCAGTGACACTCGGCGTCTTCTTCATCTGGCTGGGATTTCTGGGCTTCAACGGCGCCTCGCAACTGGCGTTCGGCAGCGCTTTCGATGCGGTTGCCGTGGCCAACGTTCTGGTCAACACCAATCTCGCGGCTGCTGCCGGCACGTTGACGGCACTGGCTTTTTCCCGGCCGTTGTTCGGCCACGTGGACTTCCAGGCATCCGCCAACGGCGCCATCGCCGGCCTGGTGGCGATTGCTGCCGGTCCGGATTTCGCTGATCACACATGGGCCCTCGTCATCGGCGCCACCGGAGCCATTGTCTGCACCTCGGGCATGAAACTCCTGCTGATCCTGAAGATTGACGATGAGGTGGGCGCGGTTTCGGCCCACATGGGAGCGGGAGTGTGGGGAACCCTTGCGGTCAGCTTCACCCATGACGGTGATCTGCTGGCGCAGCTGACCGGAGTCGCAGCGGCCGGCGGCTTCGTGTTCGCATCCTCGTACCTGGTGTGGTGGATCATTGACGCGCTGCTGGGCGTGAGAAATCCACCGCAGGTTGAGCGAGCAGGCCAGGACCTCGCCGAACTTGGCATCATCGCATACCCGGAATTCATGGTCATCGACGATGACGGCGATGCGCCGCCACACCGATGACGGTGAGCCGGCGGCAACAACCCTCGCTTCATCGCATGCGACGAGGTCGCCCCAGTCGACCTGATCATGCGCGTGTCGGGCAGGCGTTCCGCGGTCATGACTACGCGTGATGCGCGGACTCTTCGGGGACTGGTGCCCGCGTCTCGTGTATCAACTGCCGGGTCTTGTCGTCCATGCTGACGACGGCAAGGCCTGAGCGCCTTCAACAGCCCCCGGGGTCTCTGTCCGTGACCCGGTTGTCATCGAAGGGATGATGGAGGCTGTGGTCCATGGACCCTGGCGCCGATCACGACGGCTGTTGCGGTCCGGCGTTGCGGACTGCGGTGTCGACGGAACCGGCGAAGACAGTGAACTGGCGTGTGAATCGGCTGCAGAGGTCCTTGACCGTGCAGTCATGGGCCTCCTTGTCCTTCCAGGTCTGCCGCGGATCGAGCAGTTCCTCCGGCACACCCGGGCACGTGGTCGGCACCTCGAAACCGAAGTGGGGATCCATGCGAAAGGCGGCCCGCTGCAGGGAGCCGTCGAGGGCGGCATTCAGCATGGACCGCGTGTGAACGAGGGGAATGCGCCGCCCGGTGCCGAAGCGCCCGCCCGTCCAGCCGGTGTTGATCAGCCAGCAACTGACATTTTGCCGGCGGATCCTGTCAGCGAGCAGACGGGCGTAGACCCCGGGATGGCGGGGCATGAAGGGAGCCCCGAAGCAGGGCGAGAACGTCGCTTCGGGGTCCTTGCCGACGCCCTGTTCGGTTCCCGCGACCTTCGATGTGTAGCCGCACAGGAAATGATAGGTGGCCTGGTCCGGTGTCAGCCTGGCGACCGGCGGCAGGACTCCGAACGCATCGGCGGTCAGCAGGATGATGCTGGAAGGATGACCGGCCTGTCCGGTCGCCGAGGCGCCCTCGATGAAATCCAGGGGATAGGAGGCGCGCGTGTTTTCCGTCAACCGGCCGTCGTCAAAGTCGATCTGGCGGGTGGTGTCATCCATGACGACGTTCTCGAGAACGGTGCCGAACCGTCTGGCGGCGGCATGGATTTCCGGCTCCGTCTCCCGGGACAGGCGGATCGTCTTGGCATAGCATCCGCCTTCGAAGTTGAAGAGGCCGCTGTCGCTCCAGCCGTGTTCGTCATCGCCCACGAGATAGCGTTCCGGATCCGCCGAAAGTGTGGTCTTGCCGGTTCCCGAAAGACCGAAGAAGACCGCCGAGTCGCCGTTACGGCCCACATTGACGGAACAGTGCATGGGAAGCACGCCGTCAGGTGGGAGAAGGTAGTTGAGGACGGTGAAGACGGATTTCTTGATCTCTCCCGCATAGGCGGTGCCGGCGATGAGCACCAATCTTGCCGCGAAGTCGATGGCGATCGCCGTTGCCGAGCGGCAACCGTCAATCCGCGGGTCGGCCTGGAACCCGGGTGCCTGGATGACGGTGAACTGTGGTTCAAAGTTGTTGAGGGCGTCCGGAGACGGGGTGATCAGCATGTGGCGGGAAAACAGGCTGTGCCAAGCGTGTTCAGTCACCACGCGAACGTTGAGTCGGTAGTCGGGATCGGCGCCGGCGTGAAGATCCTGCACGAACGTTTGCCGGGAGCGGAGGTAGTCGAGAATGCGCTGCTTGAGGACGCCAAACCGGTCACGTGACAACGGTGCGTTGAAGGAACCCCAGTCGACCGTGTCACGGGTCTCATCGTCCTCGACGATAAACTTGTCCCTGGCCGAGCGCCCCGTGTGGGCTCCCGTGCGCACCACCAGGGCGCCGCCTTCCGCAACCGACGCCTCTCCTGCGGCAATGGCCCGCTGGTAGAGTTCCGCGGTTCCGGCATTGGTCCGGGTCCGGGGCAACGCGTGATCGGCACTGATGGCACCCGCCAGTCGATTCATCCGCCATTCGCTTGTCTCGCCCGTCCATTCAATGCCGAGGCTGCGTTCCATGGCAAGGGGTGCCAGTGAAATACCTGTGAACAGCGTGGCCGCACAAATGACACGAATGTGCCACGCCACTTGTGGCATGATTTTGCCTGTGCAGAGATCCGGAGGGTGGGGTCATGGATGGAAAGACGATCGCCATCGTGGATGACCGGAAGAGTATCCTTGCGGCCTATGGCGAGCTGTTTCGCAACGAGGGCTACAACGTCCATTGTTTTTCCGGCGGAGTGGATCTCATCAACCGGCTGGCGGCGCTCGAAGTCGACCTCGTCCTTCTCGACATCGATCTGGGCCGTGGCCTCGCCGGTTGGCAGGTGCAGGATCTTCTGGCCCGTGAACACCCTGAGCTGCGCGTCATTTTCATGACGGCTGTCGCCCTCGACGATGACGACGAGGCACGCGGTCTGGAAGCGGGAGCCGCCGACTACATCAGGAAGGGAAGCGATCCCCGGATCCTGCTTGCACGGGTCCGCCGGGAGCTTTCGGCCCGGGGGACGGCTGTGCCGGAGACCAGTGACGGCAGGATCATTGCAGGCGACCTCGTCCTCGACGCGTTGTGCCTGTCGTGTTCCTGGAAGGGCCGGGACGTTCCGCTCACGGTTTCGGAGTTTCGCATTCTCGAGGAGATGGCCGGATCACCGGGCCGCGTGAAATCCCGTGACACGCTTCTTGCGGCAGCAGGGAACGGGGAGGATGCGGCCACCGAGCGGGCGGCGGACAGCCACATCAAGCGCATTCGCCGCAAGCTCCGCCGTGTCGATTCCGCGTTCGCCGGAATCAGGACCCACAGCGGTGCCGGCTATTCCTGGCGTTCTGCCAGCCCATGAGTCCTGGCGACGAGGAGGTTCTCCCGGGATGCTCGTCAGGAAGATCCTCGCCATCAATCTCGTTCCGCTCGCTCTCTTCCTGGTGGCGCTCTATCTGATTCACGACATCAGGCCCAACCTTGTCATGACGAAGGTGGAGTCCCTCACGGCACGTGGCCATCTGATTGCCCTTTCCATAGAGAACTCCGCGGTCATGGAAGATCTCGAAACCATCAATCCGTCACGGCTCGACATTCCCGACAAGGTGGGACTCTTTCCTGCGCCCCAGCTGGGTTACGCCTGGCCTCCGGCCGGCCTGTCGCCCCTCGAGGCCAGGAAGCGGCTGGTTCACAGCTGGGCAGAACACCTCGTCGCCCTGACGCCTGAACCGGATCTGGGCATCCGGCTTGTCGATCCCCTGAATGGAGAGAATCTTGTCGGCGATACCCGGGAGTCCGTCGAGATCGAGACCATGGCGGATGACAGGGCATGGCAGTGGCCGTCATGGAGTGCCATCGTCGATGACTGGTTCGTGTTCTCGGGCAGACGGTCCGATGTGCCGGTGGAAGGGCCGGAAGGCGTCGTTGGAGAAGCGGCGCGAGGCGCTGCCTCCTGGACAGTTGTCGGGAGGGGCACGAACGACATGAGATTCGTGGTGGCCGTTCCGGTGAGAAAGAAGCTCTACCGGACCGTCGTTGGTGTCCTCGTTCTTTCCGCAAGGCCCAGTGATGACGAACTCGACCTGCTGCGCCGTCAGGAAGTGATCATGCTGATCGCGCTCGTCGCCTTCGCCCTGACAGCCGGCCTGTCCGTCTGGCTTGCCCGTGTCATCACCAGGCCGCTGGTAGAGCTGTCCGACGCGGCCACGGACGTGCGCCGGGGCCGCAAGGGGTCAAGGGACATCCCCGATCATCGCGCCAGAGGCGACGAGATCGGAAGGTTGGCCGAAGCACTCATCATGATGACGGGATCCCTCGAACGGCGGGTCGAGGATGGCAAGGAGATTGCGCGCAACTCCGCCCACGAGATACGCAACGCCGTGACCGGCATGGGCGGTGCGCTCATGATCCTGGAGAACAACGAGGCGGCGCTGAAAAAGAAGATGGTCGCACTGGCGCTGGCGGAAGCCGGACGGCTCGAACGGCTGGCTGATGACATGCAGGATCTCTCCAAACTCGATGACCTGCTGGTGCGTACCCCGACGACACTTGTCGATGTCGCCCGCCTGCTCACCAGGCACGCGGACCCCGACGTGTGGCTGGAGCGCCATGGCGTGACCGTAAGGCACGGTCCGGGGCTTGCCGGTCCGGCGCGAGAACGATGCTGTCTCGTTGACGGTCTCGAGGACCGCCTGGTCCAGGTGGTGCTCAACCTGCTCGCGAACGCCGTCTCGTTCAGCCCGCCGGGCGGTGTCATTACGGTGGACTGCAACCGAAGAGGAGGATGGGTCTCAGTCTCCGTCATCGACCAGGGTCCCGGCATTCCGCCCGGGACCGAAGAGTCAATCTTCGCCTGGCTGGAGCAGCGCAGGGATCCGGCGGAGAATGGCGAGCACTCGGGCATCGGACTGACGATCTCGCGTCAGATCGTCCATGCCTTCGGCGGCGAGATTTTCGCTCGCAATGTCGGTGAGGACGCCGATCATCCGGAGGGGGCGTGCTTCACCGTCCGTCTGCCTGAGGCATCGCCCCGGCGGCGTTGGTTCCTTGACGCCCTGGGACTGCCGGGAGGCCGTGGCACCCCCTCAGATCCAGATTGACCCGACGTCCCGAACCAGGACGCCCTTCACCCAGCAATCGTCAAGACATGGCACTGGCCCTTGCCATGTCCGGTGCCGGGCATGTGGACTCAGGGGGATCCCAGATAGGAGTCGATCCACGGCGAGCGGGCCCCGTCCGCGGTCCACAGGATCGGAAAATAGTTGTCGTCCATGACGGCGTTGCCGTCATGGCGCATGTAGCGCCCGTACATCGGGCCCGTGCCGTGCGCGATGTTGCAGGGAACGAAACACGCCTCGGACGACAGGCAGTGCACGACAAGAGCGCGCCTGGCGGTGCTGCCGCGATTGGCATTGGAACCGTGCCAGGTGTTGCCGTGATGAAAGGATCCTCCCCCCTTCTTCACGACGACGGGAACCACGTCCGGCTCGCCGATACCCTGGGCTGCCGCTGCCTCCCGCATCTCCTTCGTGTAGTCTTCCGGTCCGTGAAACTGTTCGATGGGCGCCGCGCGCGACCACCTGTGGGATCCCCTGACCAGTTCCATGGTTCCGGCGTCGGCAGAGGTGTCATCGAGAGCGATCCAGCAGCTGATCATCTCGTTGGGGTCGATCCAGTCGAGGTAGGCGCAGTCCTGATGCATGCCCAGAGGCCGGGTGCCGACGGGCTTCCACAGCACGTTGTCGACCTTGACACGGGCTCCGGGCCAGCCTCCCAGGGTGGCACACGCCCGGCCGATATCCTCTCTCAGGACGGTTTCGGCGACCGTCCTGTCCCCCTTCCAGCCGTTGCAGATCTGGCGTGTCAGGGTCGGGTCGCTGACACCGTCCTGCCAGTTGACCTCGTCGGGACGGATGCCGGTCTCGAATTCGCCGCGGAACATCCTCTCGTAGCGCGCCTTGATCCTTTCGGCGGTTGCATCGTCGATCAGGTTGTCGACAAAAACAAAGCCGTCGCGATGGAATGTCTCGATTTCGCGATCCGTCAGTTCGAACATGTTCATGGCAGGCAGTCCAGGTATGTGTTCATGTCCCAATCGCTGACCTCGGCATTGAACCGGTCCCACTCGTCACGTTTGTACTCATCATAGATCTCGTAGAGGCGTCCCGGAAGAGCGGAGCGTACCACATCGTCGGCCGCCAGTGCGTCCAGCGCTTCGCCGAAATAGCGCGGCAGGCGCCGGACAATCTTCCCCGCTTCCATGGCTTCGTAGATGTTGCGCTGCTCGGGCTCGCCCGGGTCGAGCTGCCGCCTGATGCCGTCATCCATCGCTTTCAGCAGAGCCGCTGCCATGAGATAGGGGTTGACCATGGAATCGACAGCCCTGTATTCGAACCGGCCCGGAGCCGATACCCTGAGGGCCGTCGTTCGGTTCTGATAACCCCAGTCGGCGTAGATGGGCGCCCACAGACCGAGATCGAGCATGCGCCGGTAGGAATTGACGGTGGAGGAGCCGATGGCGGTCAGTGCGGGAAGGTGTTCCATGACGCCGCCAATTGCGTGGAGGCCAAGCGGACCCGGCATCCAGTCATCCGGATCATGGATGAAGACATTGGTGCCGCCCTTGCGGTGCAGGTAGACGTCGTCGACACCAGGCCGTGGATCGTCGACATGGCAGACCATGGAGTCGTCGCCGCCTCTCCACAGTGACATGTTGTGATGACAGCCGTTCCCCGACAGGCCCATGAACGGCTTTGACATGAAGCAGGCGATGAGACCTTCCTCGCGGGCGACCTGGGCGCAGATCTGCCGGTAGGTGGTCAATCGGTCGCAGGTCCTCAAGGCATCGTCGTACATGAAATTGATCTCGAGCTGGCCGGGCGCATCCTCGTGATCACCCTGAATCATGTCGAGACCCATCGCCTGACCATACGAGACGACCTTGGCATAGACACGCGACAGTTCCTCGAACTGGTCGATGTGATAGGCGAGTGGCTTGGTTGGTCCGCCGTCGGGTTGGCCGTCTTCGCCGCGCCTGAGCCAGGCCATTTCAGGTTCACAGCCATGCCGAAGGTGGAGGCCGTCATGGTCGTTCGTGAACTGCTCGTGGACGCGCCGCAGGTTGCCGCGGCCGTCCTCCTCCATGAAAGCGCCCGGATTGGCTCCTTCCTCGCGTGCATGGAAGACCGTGCAGTAGACGCGCGCGGCATCCCTGTTCCAGGGCAACTGGCAGAAGGTCTCGGGATCGGGAATGGCTACCAGTTCATGGGCATTGGCGGGAAATCCGAGGAGGTTTCCGGAGCGGTCGGGAAGGACGTTGGTGAGGCCGCCGTACCACGTCTGGATCCCCCTGGCGGCCATGGCCTCCCAGTGCGGCGCCGGCACGGCCTTGCCCATGATGCGTCCGGTGATCGAGATGTACTGGTAATAGATGAAGCGCACCCCCGTTTCGTCGATCTTCGCCCGCACCTCCCGGACTCGCTCATCGCGTCCGGGGGCCCCGACATGGCGTTCAATATCCGTGGTCATCCCATCGTCTCCCATCACTCACTGCGGACGGCCGGCGGGCATGTCGTCCAGTTAGCCATTTCTCCTGCGTTCAGTGTAGAGCGCTTTGCTCAGCCGCATCCGAGGCATTGTCTTGCACCTCCGACTCATCCGGAAACGCCGTCGTCGCCTCACGCACATCAAACTTGCCAGTTACACTATCAGCACTCAGGCGGGTTCGGTATTCGTGGAACAGATCGATCTGCTGCCCGGCAAGTGTGAGCACGTCGACAACACCAGACAGTGCTGCCTTGGTGCGCTCTCGTTGTCGAGCGCCCGGGGCCGTCGCTGCGCTGCGTTCGGGCATGGTCGGCACCGTCGTCACGAGGCGTCAGGCCATGCACGGTCGGGCCCTTGCCACACGGGCGGCGGGGAACCGGGACCAGCAGGCGGCCCGGGGTGTCAGAGAATCTGGCTGAGAAACTCCTGGGTGCGTGGATCCTGGGCATTGTCGAAGAACGTTGCCGGCGGGCCGTGCTCCACGATGACACCGCCATCGGTGAAGTAGATGTGATCGGCGATCTCGCGGGCAAATCCCATTTCGTGGGTGACCAGGATGCAGGTCATTCCCTCGGCGGCCAGTTCCTTGATGGTCACCAGCACCTCCTTGACCGTCTCGGGATCGAGCGCGGCGGTCACCTCGTCAAACAGCATGACGTTCGGGTTCATCGCCAGCGCGCGCGCGATGGCGACACGTTGTTGCTGGCCGCCCGACAGTTCTCCGGGGTAGTTGTCTTCCTTGCCCTCGAGGCGAACCTTCCTGATCAGCGCCCGCGCTCGGTCTTCCACATCGGACCTGTTTTGCCGCAGCACGAGGACCGGCGCCATCATGACGTTTTCCAACGCCGTCTTGTGCGGGAAGAGGTTGTACTGCTGGAACACAATGCCGACCTTCCTTCTCAATTCCAGCTTGTCGAGTCTCGGATCGTGAACTTCCTGGCCCTCGACGGTGATCGACCCGGCCTGGATGTCGTTCAAGGCGTTGATGCATCGAATCAGCGTGGACTTGCCCGAACCGGACGGGCCGATGATGCAGATGACCTCGCCCTTCATGACGTCCAGGCTGATTCCCTTCAAGACTTCCAGGTCTCCAAACGACTTGTGCACATCCCTCAAGGACACGATCGGTTTGTCGGCAGACCACGTTGTTGCGTTCATGGTGCACTCGCTAGGTGTTGATCACGAACCGGCGTTCCATTCTCCGCGTCCACAAGGCGATCGGGTAGCTGTAGAGGAAGAACCAGGACATCAACCAAAGATACATGGGGATCAGGAACTCACCGCGCCCCTCCGCAGCGAGGGCGTTCTGAGTCAAGGTCATGCCATCGTTGACACCGAGGATGGAAATCAGCGGCGTCGACATCGTCAGGATGCAGTACCAGTTCATCCATGGCGGGATCATTCTCTTAATGCACTGGGGCAGAATGATCCGCCAGAGCGTCTGGTGACGGCTGAAGGCCAGGCTCTCCGCCGACTCCCACTGGCCGGTAGGGATCGAGGATATCGCGCCGCGGACGATCTCGGAGACATTGGCCATGATCGGCAACGAAAGCGCAAAGGCAGCCTTGGTCCACCCGGGAATCCCGATCCTTTCATCCCCGATCTCCACGGAATACGGAAGAAGGAGCATGAAGTAGAACAGCAAGACCAGCCATGGCGAGTTGCGAAACAGCTGGGTCGCGGTCCAGCAGACGCGGCGAACGATGGTATTGGGGGAGACCTGACCGATTCCGACCCAGAGTCCAAGGAACGTTCCAAACGCCATCGAGAGGAAGCTGACGGCGATGTTCAGCACGAACCCCCCGAACTCGCCGGGCGGCCCCACGAACATCAGTGGTGTCCATTTCACCAGGAATTCAAGCACCGTCTGGTTGGGGTCGCCCTGAACCTGGGCCGCGGCCGCGTCAATCAACAGCCACGATGCGAGGACGAGAAACAGCACGACGCCGATCCGGCGATGGAGGGTAAACGCCAGAACCTGGTCGACGCTCCAGCGATCGGCCGAGCCCAGACGGAACGGCTTCATGACCGGGAGATCGCTTGGGTCTTGGACCCGTTCCCGTGTAGGAGAGAACGCCCCGGTCATTGGCCGTACCCCGGAATCCTGATGGAGGCCTCCCACCGATACATGAACCAAACGAGACATCCGACAAGGACGATGTAGACGACCCAGACGACGTTCATCATCTCGAAGACGTTGTACTCGTCCGACCAGATCTGGTTCGAGATGTAGAGCGTTTCCGGAACCGCGATCGCGTAGGCGACGGTCGTGGTCTTCACGAGATTGATCAGATTGTTGTTGAGCGCCGGCAGACAGACCCGGAAAGCGAGCGGAAGGGTGACGTAGCGATAAACCTGCAGCCGCGTGTAGCCAAGAGAGTCCGCAGCTTCAATCGTCGATCGCGGCACCGCCTCGACACCGGCACGGAAGATCTCGACGTTGAATGCGCCGGCAAAGAACGAAAGAGAGACCACCGCCCAGCCATAGCTGCCCATGACTCCTCCGGTGATTCCGAATGAGTCTGACAGCGCGGAATCAACCGCAAAATAGAAGAAGTAGAGTTGAATGAGTGGCGGCGTGTTGCGAAAGAACTGGATGTAGCCTTCAACGATCCGGCGGACCCAGACCAGATAGGACATCTGCAACCACGCACCGACGATTCCCACCGCAATGCTGAGAAGGATGGCAACAAAGGACAGATGAATTGTCGTCCAGATTCCGTTCAGGAACCGGCCACGATCCCACTCGTCAAAGAAAATTGTAAGCTTGATACCGTGTGCATCATAGAGCCAGCGAAACCACTCCCAGACCGGTTCCATGTGCTACCTTTGACGACCCAAAGATGACGACCGCCAGCCACGCTAGCATGGCCGGCGGTCGAGGTCACGGACGCTCACTCGCCTTCGTCGTAGACGTCGTTGCAAATGGGATCGTCCGCCAGGCACTTCTCGCGCATGTCGACCAACCACTGGGTCGGCGGAATGCCCCACTTGGCTTCCAGCTCGATGAGAAGACCGGACTCGTGCCAATCGATGATAGCCGCCGAGAGAGCCTTGCCGATCGGCTGATCAACATCTTCCAGGCGCACGGCGGCGCCCCATGGCACGTCATCGACCGTCGGCGTGGCGATCTCGTAGTCCATCCATTTCTCGGGCTCGTTCACCTTTCGGGGAATGAACGCACTGTCGTCGTAGATCCATCCCACGCAACGCCCGTCGAGCAGGGCCTGTTCCACTTCAGGAACACCCTTGAATGCGACGACCTCCGCGCCGTTCTTGAGGCCATGATCCTTGTTGTACCATGCGCCCTGAATGCCGCAGATTGTCATGCCTTCAAGCGAGGCCCACCCGTCGATACCCGAGTCCTTGTGCGCAAGAACCGCGACTCCCGATGAGTAGTAGTCGGGCTGAACGATGCCAACGACCTCGCGCCGGTCGGGCTTGTTGGACATGGTCGCTATGAACATGTCGATTTGGCCCTGCTCGAGGAACTGCATGCGATTGGACGCGACCACGACGATCTTCTCGACCGCGATGGGCGTGCCGGCCGATTCGCCGAGCCGCCGCGCGAAATCGGCAATCATGTCGTGCTCCATGCCCACCAGGTTCCCGTCGGCATCGCGCATGCCCCACGGGGCGTAATCGGCCTTGACACCGACCACGATCTTGCCGCGGTCGATGATGTTCGCCAACGTATCGGCCGAGGCCGGAAGCGCCGTTCCGCCGGCAAATGCCGCTGTCACGACGCCGACACTCAACAGCTTTCTCAACATCACAAGTCCTCCCTGTTGATAGTGACCTACACACCAGAACCCACGTGGTACTCGCCGATGGCGTGGCTCGTTAACTCAACGGCGGCAATGCGGTCTCTGACGCTGTCGCCGCCACCGGCCACGATCATGCCGATCAGCGATTCGATCAGAACCAGCGTCGCCACGTGTGATGAAAAGAACTGGGGGGTCTTTGTCGATACAATGAATGAGGCAGCGCAGTGAACCGGCAGCGGTGACATGACCTCGTCGGTGATGCCGATGACCCAGGCGTCCCTTTCGGAGAGTGCGTGCGCCACGTCGATGGAGCGATCGGCGTACGGCGCCTTGGCGATAACGACGGCCGCATCGTCCTCGTTCACGTCGACCAGGGCCGCGCCCACGGATCCCGGTTCGACCCCGAGAACCTGCCAGTTGTCGAACGCCATGGTCGCCATGTACGCCATGTAGTCAACGAACGGTCTCGAGCTCATGCTTCCAGCGAGAAACACCTTGCGAGCGCCGACGAGCTTGGACGCTGCGGCGTCCAGGGATTCAAGATCGACCGAGCCCAGAAGCGAGTTGACGTTCTCCACGGCGGCCGCACCCTGTCGAAGGATGAAGCGGCCCTTCTGCGATTCTTCCAGAACACGCTCTTGGAGCATGTCGGCTCCTTCAGCGAACTGCAGGTGCTGGGCCTTGATCTGGTTCCGGCACGACTCGCGAAGTTCCTCGTAGCCGTCGTATCCCAGCTTGGCGGCCAACCTGGAAAAGGTCGGCGGAGAAAGGCCTGCCATGCCCGCGAGGTATCGCAAGGACCGGGTCGCGACTTCATCAGGGTGCTTGGTCACAAAGTCTGCGGCACGGCGCAATCTTGGGCTCAGCGCCGCCGAGTGAGCCGAGATTCGATTATTCAACGCCCACGCGGTCTTCATCGATCATCCCCTTTGGCAGGATCGATCCGATGTTCGATTACATTTGTATCAAGTTTAGACGAAAAATGCAACATACGTTACAACGGGTGCATCGCAACGCCTTAAGCACGAGGTGTCCGGTCCATGCCCGTGACAGCAAGAATCGTCATCATCGGCGGGGGCATCATGGGCGTCTCCGTCCTGTACCACCTGGCAAGAGCCGGGGAGACCGATGTCCTGTTGCTGGAGCGACGCGAACTGACATCGGGCGCGACATGGCACGCGGCCGCGAACGTGCACACCCAGTCGGCCCACGCAAACCTCTCCGCACTGCAGGCCTACTCCCTTAGGCTCTACGAGCGGCTGGAGGCGGAGGTCGGACAACCGGTTCAGTCTCATGTCGTGGGAGGTTTCTTTCTCGCCCGGACACGGGAGCGAATGGAGGAATTCAAGCATCTCGCCGGCAGGTTTCGCTGCCTGGGCATCGACTACGAACTGGTTACTCCGGCGGAGATCCTGTCAAGGCACCCGCTTCTAGACGTCTCGGATCTCGAGGGTGGCGCCTGGGACCCGGAAGAGGGCTACGTTGATCCGCATTCGGTCACCATGGGCCTCGCGGCCGGCGCGCGCCTGCACGGTGGCAGGGTTCGACGACACACGCAGGTTGACAGCATTCGTCGTCTGTCCTCCGGCAACTGGCGCCTCGACGCAGGCGAGGAGGCGTTCGAATGCGAGATCGTCGTCAACTGCGCCGGTTACTGGGCTCGGGGAGTCGCCGAAATGGTCGGGACCACGGTGCCGGTCACGAACATGGAGCACCAGTATCTCGTAACGGAGGAGTTGCCGGCCATTGCGGAACTCGACCACGAGCTGCCGATGATTCGGGATACTGACGGCCAGTTCTACCTGCGCCAGGAGCGCAACGGGCTGTTGCTCGGCCCGTGGGAACACCGGTGCCGCGCTGCCTGGGGAGGTGAGGCCGCGCCTTGGTCGTTCGGCCAGGAACTCTTCAACGATGATCTCGAAAGGCTGCAGGACAGCCTGGCGGCCATTCCTCGCCGCGTTCCTGCGCTGGATACCGCCGGCATCCGGCGCATCGTCAACGGGGCCATCAGTTTCTCGCCGGACGGCCGGCCGATCGTCGGACCGATGCCCGGCGTTCCCGGGTTCTTCGTGGCGTGCGGCTTCCTGGGCGGAATTGCCCAGGCGGGCGGAGTCGGACTGGCGCTGAGCCGGTGGATTCGCGACGGTCATCCGGACATGGACCTGCACTTCATCGATGTCGCGCGATTCGGAGACTGGACGACGAGGGAATTCGCTCGGGAACGGGCCTTCGAAATCTTGCCGCTCCGCTACGAGTTGACCTACCCCGGTATCGAGCGGAACTCGGGCCGGCCGTTGCAGACCACGCCGATCCACGACGCGCTGCTGGAACGCGGCGCGGTGATGGGGCAGGTCGCTGGCTGGGAGCGCCCGTTGTGGTTCGCGCCCGAGGGCGTCGAGGCTCGAGACAGACCAAGCTTTCAGAGACCGAACTGGTGGGACCATGTCGGCCGCGAAGCCATCGCAATGGCGCGAGGCTGCGGGCTGTCGGAGATGTCGAGCCACGCCAAGTTCCGAGTTACCGGGCCCGCCGCCGTCGCATTTCTCGACCATGTCGCAACGGCCAGGATACCGACCCGGCCCGGTACCGTGGCGTTGTCGTTGCTGCTGACCGAAGAGGGCGGCATGGTGGGGGACGTCACAATCGACCATCAGGGTTCCGACGGCTTCTATCTGGTGGGCTCCTCCCTGGGCGTTGAATTCTACCGCCGATGGCTGGACCGGCAGTCTTCAGGGTTCGATGTCCGCATTGTCAACGTCAGCGATCGCGTGGCCGCCATCGGTGTCGCCGGACCCAACAGCCGGGCGATGCTGAACGCGCTTTCAGAACGTGCCTTCGACGACTTTCCCTTCATGACCTCTCGGCAGGTAAACGTCGGGCCCACCACCTGCAGGGCGCTTCGGGTGTCCTTCTCCGGGGAACTCGGATGGGAACTTCATTGCCCGATGTCCAGCCAGCCGGCCCTGTTCGATGCACTGATGGAGGGCGGGAGGGACCATGGCCTGACGCTTGTGGGCAGCAGGGCGGTGGGCATGCTGCGCCTGGAGAAGGGGAATCGCAGCTGGGGTTCCGAAATCACCACCGAGGTGACGCCCCATGCTGCGGGACTGGAGCGTTTCTGTTCGACCTCAAAGGACTACATAGGGCATCGCGTTGTGGATGCCGAACGGACGAGCCCCCCGAAATCCTGTCTCGCGACCCTCGAGGTCGCCCCCGAGGCTCCACCGTGCTGGGGTACGGAACCGATTCTGGCCGACGGCAGGCTGGTTGGTCACGTGACGTCGGGCGGAATGGGCTGGCGCTGCGGCAGGATGCTGGCGGTGGGCCGAATGGACCGTGACCTCGCTCATCCCGGCAACGACGTCGAGGTGCAGATCATGATGGAATCCCATGACGCGGTCGTGGTTGCCGATCCGATCTACGATCCGCGCAACCTTCTGCTGAAGTGTTGAGCCATGGTGGAAGTTCCCGCCTGGGCATCCGTTGTCGTCATAGGTGGTGGCGTCATGGGGTGTTCGACGCTCTATCACCTGGCCAGGAACGGCGTGTCGGATGCGATCCTCCTGGAGCGCAATCAACTGACGTCAGGGACCACTTGGCATTCTGCCGCTCAGGTGCGCGCCCTGCGTTCGACGAGAAACCTCACCGACCTGATCCGCTACTCGATCGAACTCTACTCCGCGCTGGAAGACGAAACCGGCCAGCAGACCGGCTGGATCAACAGGGGTTCGCTGTCCATCGCGACCCACCCCGACAGGATGATCCACATCGAAAGGCAGAAGGCGCTGGCGCGGTTGTTCGGTGTTCGCGCCGAAACGGTCGACAGGGACGAGGCGAAGGAGCGCTGGCCGCTCATGCACGCCGATGACGTGGTCGGGGCCGTCTGGTCGCCGGATGACGGGCGGGTCAGTCCTGCGGACCTCTGCGCGGCACTGGCCAAGGGAGCCAGGACGCGGGGTGCCCGGATCTTCGAGAACACCGCGGTCACAGGAATCCTGACAAGGGGAGGCAAGATCAGCGGTGTCGAAACGGAGGCCGGCCCCGTCAGGTGCGATGCGGTGGCCGTGTGCGCCGGATTGTGGAGCCGCGAGACAGCGGCCATGGCGGGCGCGGACGTCCCGGTATGGCCATGCGAACACTTCTATCTTCTCACCGAGCCTGTCGCGGGCATTTCGGATCACCTGCCGTCTCTCTCCGATCACGACAACCACCTCTACATTCGGGACGAAAGCGGCGGGTTCCTGGTCGGCTGTTTCGAACCGATGGGAAAGCCGATAGCCCCCGATGCACTCGGAAAGGACTTCGCGTTCCGGCTGCTGCCCGAGGACTGGGAACACGTCGCGCCGGTCATGTCCAACGCACTTCACCGACTACCGGCGCTCGAATTCACCGGGGCCAAGATGTTGCTCAACGGCCCCGAGAGCTTCACGCCCGACGGCTCCTTCCTCCTCGGCGAGGCGACCGAGACACAGGGTCTTTTTCTGGGCTGCGGCATGAACTCGGTCGGTGTTGCCACCGGGGGCGGCGCCGGGATGGCCCTCGCCCACTGCATTGAACACGGCCACACGCCGGCCGACCTGCACGAGGCAGATCCGAAGCGGTTTCCACCAGAATTCGGTTCGGTGGAGGCGCTGACCGCGCGCGCACCCGAGGTGCTGGGCAGGCACTACGAGATCACCTACCCAGGGCGGCAGTGGTCACGCGCTCGCCACCTGCGCGGTTCTCCCCTCGAGAGGTGCTGGGAGGAGGAGCGTGCCCAATTCGGACAGTTCTTTGCCTGGGAAAGGCCGCTCTACTTCGGAAAGGCGGAAGAACCGGTTCTGAGTTTCTCCAGGCCGCACTGGCATGAAGCCGTGAAGCGCGAAGTTCTCACCGCCCACGAGAGGGCCGCAGTCTTCGACCAGTCCACGTTCGGCAAGATCGATGTGAGAGGCGCCGATGCCTGCAGGTTCCTCGACCGCGTCTGCACCAATCGAATGGACAGGCCGGCAGGGCGGGCGATCTTCACGCTCATGCTCAACGAACGAGGCGGTATCGAAAGTGACCTGGTCGCGATCCGCATCCGCGAAGACCACTACCGCCTCTACGTGGGCACGAACTCGATCCGCAGAGACATGGCCTGGTTGAAGAGAAATCTCGGCGAGGCAGAGACGGTGACGATCACCGATACGACGGGTCTCTACGCCGTAATCGGTCTCATGGGACCTGGCGCCGCGGCAATCGCGTCGTCCATAGGGGCCGAATGGCTGAATGCGATTCGGTATTTCCGATCCTCCGAAGCGGAAATTGCGGGGCATCGCGTCCTTGCGGCGAGGCTCTCCTACGTTGGCGAGGCAGGCTGGGAGATCACCTGTCCCGTCGACGCCGCGGAGACGATCTATCGCACCATCCGGGAAAGCGGGGGGCGCCCTGCAGGCCTGTACGCTCAGACAGCCATGAGGATCGAAAAACGATTCCTCGCCTACGGTCATGAGCTTGACGCCGACACTTCGCCGCTGGAGGCCGGTCTCGCGTTCGCGGTGGACTGGAACAAGAGTTTCACCGGCAGGTCCGCCTTGCTGGCTCGCAGGGGCGATGGTTCCAGGAACCGGATCTACTCGATCCTCCTTGACGATGTCGGCGCCGTTCCGCTGGGCAACGAACCTGTTCTGTTCCAAGGCCGGATCGTCGGAAAGACAACCTCCGCGGCCTTCGGATTCCGGATCGACGGTCCCATCGCTCTGGCCGATCTCGACGATCCGGAAGCACGCGAGGGAGGAACCGCCGTCGAGGTCGATATTGCTGGAACACCGTTTTCTGGGATCGTTGCCGATGGTCCCGCCTTTGATCCCACGGGATCCCGGATGAGGACCTGATTCCGGCCCGATTGTCGGCCAGCGCGAGGCCGGACCGCAAGCGACGCACGCTCAGAAGGATGCTGGTGGCGCCAAAGTCGCCGCGGGTGGCCGGCAACTCTCGGGAGGGCAGGGCACGATCACACGACTTCCAGGTAGCGTTCCCGCTCACCGGCACTGACATGGCGGCGCAGCCTTTCATCCTCGTGGAAACGCGTTGCCACGAAATGATCGATGAAGGTGTCGCCGAAGAGGGCGCGCGCCGCCTTGCTCGCATCGAGGCGCTCCGCGGCCTCGGCGAGGCTGCGCGCAAGACGCGGGACGCCAGGAGGCGTGTCGTCGGGTCCGCCACCCGTGATGGGCGCCGGAAGATCCATGTCCCTCGCAATGCCGTGAAGCGCCGCGCCAAGGGTCGCCGCAATGGCAAGGTAGGGGTTCGTGTCGGCGCCCGGAAGACGGAATTCGATGCGCGCCTGGTTTTCGGGCGCGGGCACGGCCCGCACCGCCGCGGCATAGTTTTCGACAGCCCAGGTTGCCGTCTTCGGCGCCCAGTTTCCTGGCGACAGGCGGCGGTAGGCATTGACGGTATGGGCCACCATGGCGGTGAAGTCACCGCAGAGCCCCACCACACCGGCGACAGCCTGGCGCATCGTCGTGCTCATGGCATCCGCTGCTCCGGCGTCGTGGAACAGGGCGCGGCCGGTGGCGCTGTCGACGAGCGAGAGGTGAACATGTCCCGAGAGCCCGGGATGGGAGGCCCCGAGCTGGGCCATGAAACTCGCCGTCATCCCCTGGCGCCGCGCATGGGCCTTGGTCAGGGTCTTGAAGAGGACGGCATCGTCAGCGGCCTTCAGGGGATCGCCTGCTTCGAGAGTCGCCTCGAAACAGCCAGGGCCGAGTTCGAGACCGAGGCTGAAGAGATCGATGCCTGCCTCGCGGACCAGCCCTTCGAGGGATGTCACATAGTCGCTGTGGATGGCAGCGGACTGGCTGCCCCAGCAACGGTTGTCGGCGGCGAAGAGTTCGGTCCCGTCACCGAAGCCGTTCATGCGCAGGGATTCCGCCGTCTCCTTCAGCACGTGGAACTCGAATTCCATGGCGGCGCGAACGGCGTATCCCGCATCTGCCGCGCGGGCGATCTGGGCGGCGAGCACCTGACGCGGACTCAAGGCGCGCGACGGGCCGTCATAGTCGGCGAAAACGATGAACGAATCCTTCTCGAACGGCCAGTCGCGCACACTCGTCCAGTCGAGGACGACAGGCTCGCCCACGAATGGTGGTGAACCGGTCACCTGCTCGGCGGTATCCCACTTGTGGAGCACGTTGACGAAGGTCCCGGATGCAGAGAACGTCGTCGCGATGTCGTCGAGCCTGAGTCGTCGGCCCCGCAGGCTGGCATCGAGGTCGGGAATGACGACATGGCCGATACGCTTGCCCGCCTCGCGCAGCCGGGATGGGACATCGTTCATTGACGGCAGCCGATCAGGTCCCGAGGGCCCGGGCGTGGTGCTCGAAATGATCGGCGAGAAAGCTCTGGATGAACCAGTAGCTGTGATCGTAGCCCTCGCGCATGTTGAGCGTCAGCGCCTGTCCGGTGTCCTCGCAGACGGCCGCCAGCGCATCGGGAAGCAGGTTGGGAAGGAATTCGTCCTCGGTCCCCTGGTCGGCGAGGATCGGCGGGGCGCGGTGACCGGAGCGGATCAGGTCGACCACATCGTGGCGCCGCCAGGCCTCACGGTCATCGCCGAGGTAGCGATGCAGTGCGTCGATCCCCATCTGGCAGCCCATGAGGGAATTCATCGGCGCCAGAGCCGAAACCGAACGGAACATGCCGGGATTCTTGAGGGCGAGGGACAGTGCGCCATGGCCGCCCATGGAATGACCGATGATGCCCATCCTCTGCGGATCTCCGGGAAAGGCATCGGCGATGACTCCGGGAAGCTCGCGGACGATGTAGCTCTCCATGCGGTAGTGCCGGGACCAGGGTTCGACGGTCGCATCGAGGTAGAACCCCGCCCCCGTTCCAAAGGCCCAGTCGTCGTCTTCGCCTTCGATGCCTGTGTCGCGCGGGCTGGTATCGGGCGCGACCACGAGAAACCCGGCGTCCGCTGCCAGGCGCTGGGCGCCGGCCTTGATGGTGAAGTTCTCTTCCGTGCAGGTCAGGCCCGACAGCCACAAGAGAATCGGCACCCTTGCCTGCGCCGCGGCTGGCGGCGTGAACACGGAAAACCCCATGGAAAGGCCGATTTCACGTGAGGCGTGCCGGTAGAACCCCTGTGTGCCACCATGACACCGGCTGAGCGAGACGGTTTCCACCATGGGTCAGTAGATCACGACGCTGCGGATCGACTTTCCCTCGTGCATCAGGTGGAAGGCGTCGTTGATATCCTCGAGCGGCATGGTGTGCGTGATCATGTCGTCGATATTGATCTTACCGTCCATGTACCAGTCGACGATTCTTGGCACGTCCGTGCGTCCCTTGGCGCCGCCGAAGGCCGTGCCCCGCCAGACCCGGCCGGTTACCAGCTGGAACGGGCGGGTGGAGATTTCGGCTCCGGCGGGTGCAACACCGATAATGATGGATTCGCCCCATCCCTTGTGGGCGCACTCCAGCGCCTGGCGCATGGTGGTAACATTGCCGATGCATTCGAAACTGTAGTCGGCGCCACCCCTGGTCAGGTCCACGAGCCAGGGAACGAGGTCACCCTCGATTTCCTTCGGGTTGACGAAGTGGGTCATGCCGAACGTCTTGCCGAGCTCTTCACGTGCAGGATTGATGTCAACGCCAACGATCATGTCGGCGCCGACGAGGCGCAGGCCCTGGATGACATTGAGGCCGATACCGCCGAGACCGAACACCACGCAGTTGCTGCCCGGCTCCACTCTTGCGGTGTTGATGACGGCGCCGATGCCGGTGGTGACACCGCAGCCGATGTAGCAGATCTTGTCGAAGGGGGCGTCGTCGCGGACCTTGGCGAGGGCAATTTCGGGAACCACCGTGTGGTTCGAGAACGTCGAGGTGCCCATGTAGTGGAAGATCTTCTCCCCGCCGATCGAGAACCGGCTGGTGCCATCCGGCATGACGCCCTGTCCCTGCGTCACCCTGATGGCCTGGCAGAGGTTGGTCTTGCCCGACGTGCAGTACTCGCACTGCCTGCATTCCGGCGTGTAGAGCGGGATGACATGGTCGCCTTTCCTGAGGCCCGAGACACCCGGGCCGAGGTCGACGACGACACCTGCCCCCTCGTGGCCGAGTATGGCCGGAAAAATGCCTTCCGGATCGGCGCCAGACAGCGTGAAGGCGTCAGTATGGCAGATGCCGGTTGCCTTGACCTCGACGAGAACCTCGCCCTCGCGGGGTCCCTCGAGATCCACCTCCTCGATGGTGAGCGGCGCGTCCGCCTTGTGGGCAACAGCAGCGCGGGTTTTCATGGCATCCTCTCGATCTCGTTGAACCGGGTCATGGTGGCGGCGTGCCGGGGACAATTCAAGCCGTGGATTGCATGAAGGGCGCCCCCACCAGCCCTAGTCCGCGAGGACATCCGGCAGATCCGCCACGCTGTCGATGACGACATCGAACCAGGGCTCAAGCTGCTCCCGGGTGGCGGTCCCGGTCAACACGCCGATCGCGGCGCCGAAGCCGGCGGCCCGTGCCATTCCGGCATCGGGTGCGGCATCGCCGATCATCGCCACCTCGCAAGGATCCAGTCCGGTGTGCCGGCAGAATGCCTTGCCCATGCCAGGGCCAGGCTTGCCGCCGAAGCCCCCGTCGGCGCCACACACGAAGGTGAGATGATCGCGGATTCCCAGCTGCTGCGCGGCCAGTTCCGCCAGTTCCGTGTCATCGTTCGTGGCAATGCCGAGACAGTAGCCGGCCTCGGAAAGGTGGTGGAACAGGGTGGGCATGTCCGCCGTCGCGACCAGCCCGTCCAGCGACGCCTGGCGGAAGACCTCGAAGAGCAGGCCTTCCAGGTCGCCTGGCGCCGTCTCTTGGAGAATGGTGTTCCAGCACCGGGCAATGTCCCGATTGGTGCCGCTGGCCAGCATGGAATCGGCTTCGAAGATGCCCAGGGACCGGTCGTATCCGGCTTCACGGAGCAGGTGATCGGCGATGTCGGGTTGCCCGGCTGCCCTGGCGACACGCGAGGCCGCTTCGCAGAACGCCGGAATCCACGTCTCGTTGAAGGCGACAAGGGTCCCGTCCTTGTCGAAGAGCAGGCCTTTGATGGCGCGCACCTCGCCCGTCATGATGCCGCCAGTCGGTGGCGCCGCCACGCGATCTCGCGATTCCACAGCGCCTCGTCACCGGCACGCTGGCGGCGCACCAGGCACCAGGCGAGGGACACGGCGAGGGCGACACGAATCCAGTCCGTCAGGGCCCTCGTCTCGTCTTCCATGCCGGTGGCAGCAACGAGAATCCGGCGCTCCTCCCTCTCGAGTCCGGCCTCCGACGCGAAGTAGGCCGGATCCCACAGGGGGTGGCAGAGAGCCGCATACTCCCAGTCCAGAAGCGTGATGCTGTCACCGTCATCAATGATGTTTTGCGGTACGGGATCGACATGGGAGGCAACCGGAGTGGCGTCCGTGGGGCGGCAGACATGCCTCAGGGCGTCCACGATGGCCCACCCGTCGCCGAAAGCGTCCGGCGCTTCGGGCGAGGTGCATCCGGCCTCGTCGAGATAGGTCTCCAGCTTCTCCCAGGGGTCCATCACGCCAGTGAACCCGGTGGCCTGTCTCAGTTGCCGCAAGGCACGGCCCAACCTCTGCAGGACAGGTGTCGCGAAGGGTCTCTTCATGGTGTCCAGGGACTGTCCGTCCGCGAAACGATACAGGATCAGCCCTGCATCGGGATCAGCTGCCAGCACCGTTGGTGCGACACCAAGGGATGACGCCGCCCTCATGTGGTCACATTCCCGGGAACGGTCAACGAGGTCCGCCGTTCCGCTTCCGGCCAGGCGCAGGACGACGTCGTCTCCCGCAACACGCAGACGCACGGCCCGGTTTGCGCTTCCGCAATACATGTCCGTGATCCGCAAATCGCGCGGATCGTGACCGAGATGTTCGAGGGCGAGGGCGATCTCCGGGTGTGTCATGACAACGCACCTTGCCGCCGGGCGCCGAGACTGGCAAGAGTGCCGGTCATGGCCGAAAGCCTCGCCACCCTGCTGGAGGAAGTCCGCGCCTGCCGAATGTGTGCCGGGGCCCTTCCCTGCGGCCCGCGGCCCGTCATCAGGGCCGGACCCGGCGCGCGGCTGCTGATCATCGGACAGGCGCCAGGCTCCCGTGTCCATGCCAGCGGCATTCCCTGGGACGATGCCAGTGGTGAACGCCTGAGAGAGTGGATGGCGGTCGACAGGACCGTCTTCTACGACATCCGGCGCATTGCCATCATGCCCATGGGTTTCTGTTATCCAGGCAGGGACAGGAATGGTGGCGACCGGCCACCGCGCCCGGAGTGCGCACCCTTGTGGCATGAACGGGTCCTCGCGCTCCTGCCGGCGGTTGAACTCACCCTGCTGATCGGGCGCTACGCCCAGGCGCGCTATCTTCCGCCGACCGGGCGAACGTCCATGACCGAAACCGTGGCAGCGTGGCGCGACCACCTGCCCTCCTTTCTTCCCCTGCCTCATCCTTCGTGGCGCAACACGGCCTGGCTGCGGCGTCATCCCTGGTTCGCCAGGGACGTCCTTCCTGAGCTCCGCCGGCGAGCAGCCGCTTTGGCCGGACCCTGATTCCCTTGCTGCGGCCTCAGGAGAGGAGTGCGCCCAGAGCGTAGATTCCGAAGGCCAGAACGACCAGGCCGGAGCCGGCATTGAGCCATGCCAGTCCCTTGCCGGTGAAACTGGACCGCATCCACGCACTGATTGTGGCGAGGGTGAACCACCAGGCCGCAGCACCCGCCAGGATGCCGGAGATGACCACCCAGGAATCGACGAAGCCGTCGATGGCCTCGAGCACGTGGATGGCGGCGAACAGGGAAATGAAGGCGATGAAGGTGACCGGGTTGAAGAGGGTCACCGCAAGGGCGGTGGCAAAGGCGCGTACCAGAGTCTCGCGACCGGTTGCGTGCTCCCGGGAGACCGTCGTGCGCGATAGGGTTTTCGACTTCCACACGGCGTGACTGCCCAGAACCACAAGAATGACGCCGCCGAGGCCCTGGATGACCATGCGGTTCTCGGTCAGGAATGCATCGACGGCGCCGACCGAGAGGACGGCCAGGGCTCCGAACAGCGCGTCAGCCAGCGTCGCTCCCAGTCCGGTAGCGTAACCGGTGAGCCTGCCGTCGAGCAGGGTCCTCTGGATGCACAGCACAGCAACCGGTCCGACCGGAGCGGCGACGAGGAACCCGACGACCATGCCGGTCACAAGGAGCTGGATGTCCATGGTCGGTCAGGCGAAGGGCTTGACGTCGCGCAGCGACACGACGCGGAATCGCCAGGCGAGAAGGATTGTGGCGAGTGCGATGCCTCCCACAATCCCCCACATGAGTCCCGGAACCCCCCATTCGAGGCGATGGCCGAGGAACCATGCCAGGGGAAGCATGACTCCCCAGAACGACATCAGGCCCAGCCAGGTAGCGGGCCAGACATCGGCAGCCCCTCTCAGGGCGCCGACCAGCACGGCCTGCAGGCCATCAAAGGCGATGAGAAAGGCAGCAACAAAGAGGCCGGTGATGATGATCGCGATGATGACGGGATCTTCCGTATAGATCGCCGCCAGGGATTCGGGGATGAGGGCAACGATGGCCGCCAGCGGCAGCATGAGAAGGAAGATCAGGCCGGTTCCCACCCATCCGGCCGTCGCCATGGCCGCTCTGTCACGCCGGCCCACGGCATTGCCGACGCGGACCGCGGTGGCGGTCGACATGCCGATGGCCACCATGAAGCAGAAGGCGTTGACATTCATGGCTGCCTGGAAGGCCGCCACCTGGGGCGCGCCGAGATGGCCGGCCATCATGGTGACAAACATGAAGGAGGAGGTCTCGAAGGCATAGGAGAGACCCATGGGCGTGCCGAGACGTAGAAACCGCCTCTCCAGTTGGCCGAAGCGCCGCAGTGGCCGGAAGAGACCGTAGGCATGCTTGTCGGCCATCGACAGGATGTAGATGAAGATGCAGCCGAACATCAGCCAGCGGGTGATGCTTGTGGCCAGAACCGCACCGGATGCTCCGCCTGCCTCGAAACCGAGGTTGCCGTAGATCAGAATCCAGTTGAGGACGATGTTGGCGCAGTTGGCGATGATCATGACGATCATGCCCGGCTTGGTGCGGCCGATTCCCTCGAGAAACATGGAACACGAAGTGAAGACGAACATGCCGGGCATGCCCCACGCGTACATGGCCATGACGTCGCCGCCGCCCCTTGCGAGGTCGGCCTCCTGACCGAAGAGCCACAGGATGGCCTCCCCGTTGAAGAGGAAGACCGCCCAGAAGAGTCCCAGCGTCAGCCCGTTGACCATGGCGGTCCACAGGATGTTGCCGCAGTCCTCCCGGCGTCCGGCACCGTCTGCCTGGGCCACCAGAATGACGCACCCGGCCAGCAGACCGAAACCGATCACCATCATGGTGATGTGTGGAGCGAAGCCGATGGCGAGATAGGCAAGTTCGTTGCCGCCGGCGCGCCCCGTCATGATGGTATCCACGGTCATCATGAGCAGCATGCCGCAACGCATGATGATCACCGGCACCCCGAGTTTCAGGGTGCGGGCAACATGGTCGGCAACGCTCTGCGCCGGTGGTCCCGGCGACACCCTGGAGGAAGGCGATACCATAAATAGCGTTCCGACACCGATGCTCGACGAAGATACGTGGAGCATGCGCCGGCATCGTGATCAACGGCAGTCCGGCGCGGCGCCGTCCCCGTCACAAGATGGTCCAGCCGTCCCCGTCTGTCAAAGAACTGCCGCTGCCTGACCGGCGCCGGCCGGCATCCGTATCCCCCACGTCTCATGGCCGAACGGGCCGGATCGCCGGTCTTTGTGTGGCGTGGACAGGGCGAGGGACATAGACTTCCGCCTGCAGCCGCTCGCCGTCGGAGACGCCATGTCCGTCTATGCAACAGGTATCACGTCCGACATCGACCTTGCCCGTCCCGGCAAGCAGACGGGACGCCTTCACCTTCCTCACTCGGTCACGCGATCAGCCTACGGCGTCATCCCGGTTCCGGTCGCCGTGATCGCCGGTGGCGAGGGACCGACGGTGCTGATGATGGCGGGCAATCACGGTGACGAGTACGAAGGACAGATCGCGCTTGGCAACCTGATCCGGACCTTGGATGCCGGGGAGGTCAGGGGCCGCCTCATCATTCTTCCTTCGGTCAACCTGCCGGCCGCGCGCAGCGGGGTCAGGGTCTCGCCCCTCGATGGCGCCAATCTCAACCGGACCTTCCCGCCCAGGCCCGAACTTGGACCCACCCACGAGATCGCCGCCTATCTCGAGGATGTCCTGATGCCGATGGCTGACGTGTTCGTGGATCTCCATTCCGGAGGGGCATCGCTTGCGTATCTGCCGTTCGTCGCCACCTCCCTCACCGGTGACGTGGAGACGGACCGGCGGGCGTTGCGGTTGATGCGGGCCTTTGGCGGACCCTATGGCCAGATCTGGCACGCCGGGGAGGGGTCGCGGACCGCATCGGGAGCCGCCGTCCGCCACGGGTGCATCGACATCGGTGGCGAATTCGGAGGGTCGGGAGTGGTCGATCCGGATCACCTGCACCTGGTGGAGCGCGGTATCCGCAACCTGCTCGCCACCGTCGGGGTTCTTCCCTCCCACCATGGCGGAACGACGCCTGACATGCGTTTGATGACGAGCGATCCACCGGACCTCTATGCCTTTGCACCCGATTACGGTGTGTTCGAGCCGGAGGTGCGACTGGGGGATGAGGTTGAAGCTGGCACCCCTGTCGGCAGGATCCACAACCTCGAACATCCGGAACGCGAACCACAGCAGGTCCGGTTCCGGGCGCCAGGTCTGGTCATCTGCCTGAGGGCCATCGGCCGGGTCGAACCTGGAGATTGCCTTGCTCACCAGGCAGTCGACCTCGAGGTGCCGGAATCCTTGTTGTTGTGAACCGGTTTCGGGTTGACTGTCGTGCCCCGGAAAAATGGAGGACAGGTCCGTGCGGGAAAATGCGATCCGACGGTTGTGGAGTGAAGGGCGTACCGTGGTCAACGGCTGGCTGGCGACGTCCTCGGCCGCTGCCGCGGAAGGAATGGCGCATCAGGGCTGGGACAGCATCACCCTCGATCTGCAGCACGGGCTGATCGACTACCCGTCGGCCGTTCACCAGTTGCGGGCGATTTCCACCACGGCGGTCGTTCCATTGGCGCGGGTTCCGTGGAACGAGCCTGGCATCATCATGAAACTCCTGGATGCCGGAGCCTACGGCATCATTTGCCCGATGATCGACGATGGCGAGCAGGCGAGCAGGTTTGTCGGTGCCTGCCGTTATGCCCCGTCAGGATACCGCAGCGTGGGTCCGCTTCGTGCGACTCTCTATGGCGGCACCGACTATGTGCGCCATGCCAACGACACGGTGCTTGCCATCGCCATGATCGAGACAAGGCGCGCCGTGGCCAACCTCGACGCCATCCTGGAGACTCCCGGGCTGGACGGCATCTACGTCGGCCCGTCGGACCTGTCGGTCAGCATGGGCTCGGCCTCGGGTTTCGACCCTGAGTTTCCTGATGTGCTGGCAGCCATCGCCCGGATCGCTGAAGCGGCGCATCGTCACGGCATTCCAGCCGGAATCCACGTCGGTTCGGTCGCCTATGGTCTCAAGATGATGGAGCTCGGCTACCGCTTCATCACGATCCTGAGCGAGTACCGTCTGATGACCTGGGCTGCCGGCAACGCCGTTGCGGCGATCAGGAACGGCCAGCCGGATCCATCGGCACCCTGAACTCCCGACCGGCCCTGACTGTGAAGGCCACCTGTTGGCCGTGGGCGGATGGCGGGTCAGGAACCGCGAGGCAGGTGCGGGTCGTCGGGGAGAACTGGTGGCGGGATCTCCTCGTGCAGCAGATCGCCCAGAAGCACCGGTCTTGCCGGAGGCCGGAACCTCGGCCAGTCGAGGTCCGCCACCTTGATGCCTCGGCGTGTCGCCACCAGGTCCGCCAGGGTGGCGAGGCAAAAGCGTCCCTGGCATCGCCCCATGGAGAGCCGGGTGGTGGACTTCAGCTGGACCATGCCGGCTGCGCCGTCTGCGGCAAGATGCCCGAGCTCGCCAAGGGTCACGTTCTCGCAGCGGCAGACAGGGGTCTCTGGCGTGATCAGCTCCAGGAATGTCTCCGGCGGTGCGAAGATGTCCGCCACAGCGGTGCGAAAGCGGCCGAGACGATCGAGGTGTCGAGCCAGATTGTGCCGGCGCTTGTGCAGACATGCACAGGGGAACCGCTGCAGCAACGCTGCCAGCGCGGCCATGCGCCCCTCCGCGAGAGCCAGCTCCACACCGCCGATGGCAGCCCCGTCACCCACGGTGTAGAGGCCCGGAACCGTGGTCTCCAGGTCTTTCGTGCGTCGAGGTGTCCATCCGCCGAGCATCGGATCGTGGTGATGGGCGCATCCGGCCAGGCGGGTCAGTTCCACCGCCGGCGCCAGTCCGTTCCCCACCACCAGGCAGTCTGCCTCCAGGGTCGTCACGGACGCCCGGTTGATCCCGCCGCGGTGATCGACAGGGGCGATCGACACCGCTTCGAGTGCTGGCGCCCCGTGGGCCTCGATCACTGCCTGACCGGTGAGGAACGGGACTCTGGCCGCGGCCAGACGCAGACGCCAGGAGAGCGCCTGCACCAGGAGAGACGGGGACCATGACAGGGATGCGAGCCGTGACCAGGCTCTTCTCTGGAACGGGGCCGCCTCGACCACTGCGCGAACAGTCGCGCCGGCGCTGATGAGGTGCATGGCGGCGACCAGCAACAAGGGCCCGTTGCCGGCGACCACCACGTCATCGCCCGGTCTCACTGCCTGTCCCTTGATCATGTTCTGGCTGCCGCCGGCGGTGATGACGCCGGGCAGGGTCCACCCCGGAAAGGGCAGGGGGCGGTCGGTGGCGCCGGCCGCGATGATGATGGCGTCGGCCCGGACCCGGCCCGATCCGGTTCCCGCCGCATACGCCAGGATACCTTGTTCGGGCACATCCCAAACCACGCAATCGGGCAGATAGTGAAGGCGGGGATGGTCGAGAACTTCGAACAATCGCTCGGCCCGGCCGTGACGCACCCGATCGACGCGGGAGAACTGGCGCGGGAGCTGGCGGAAGTACTGCCCACCCGGCTGGCTGTTGTCGTCCATCAGCATGACCGACAGACCACTCTCCACCGCCTCGCGGGCGGCGGCCAGACCGGCGGGCCCTGCGCCGACGATGGCTATGTCGGTGGATTTCACGGGCGTGGCCTGCGGCCATGCATGGTGTCGACCTTCATGCCGGGTCCGGCAGGCGTCATGCAGGCGCGTACGCCGGGTCGTCCGTCAACCGTGACGACGCACTCCCGGCACACACCCATGCCGCAGAAGTAGGCAGGCGATCGGGCCTCTGCCAGGAGTGCTGCGGTGATACTCTCTCCCGGCCAGGCTGTCACGGCAACGCCATCCGCCAAGAACGTGAACTGTTCACTGCGTCTGCGGCCGACCGGCAGACGTCTTTCGTGCGCACTGGTGGTCATACAAGACGGGCTGGGTCGAAGGAATCTGCAGGCAAACGGGTATGGCCGTCGGTGATCAGTTCCGCGAGAAGCATCCCCTGCGCGGGGCCCAACGAGTAGCCGCCACGGGCACCGGTGGCGATGAACACGCCTTCACGTCCGGGCAGCCTGCCGAGCACCGGCAACGCATCGGGTGCGACACTCTCGAATCCGGACCAGCTCCGCAGGATACGGAGTTGTCGCAAACCCGGCACCACCCGGGCCGCGATGCGCAGGTTGTGCAGCAGTTGCTCGTAGTCCAGCTCCTTGGTCCCACTTTCCGGGTTACCCTTCCCCTGCCACCCGCCACCGATCATGCATGTGCCATTGGGATACTGCTTGAGTGAAAGGACGCCGCCGATGTGGGTCACCACCCGGTCGAGAACGTGATCGACGGGTTCGGTGATCGTGAGCATGTTGACATCGACCATGAGAGGCAGTTCGACACCCAGCATTGCAGAAATGTGTCCGGACCACACACCGGCAGCGATGACCACGATGTCGCACCGAATGGCGCCGGCAGGTGTGACGAGGCGGTAGCCTCCATCTGGCTCGATGGCCTGGACTTCCCGGTGATCGACGATATCAACCCCGGCCTCGCTGACGGCCCGCAGCAGTTGAGGACCGCAACGCAACGGGCTCGAGAAGGCATCCCGGGGTGAGAGGGAGGCAGCGAGAACTCCGGGCCCGAGCCATGGCACAGCCCTGTGAAGCGCCTTGCCTTCGAGATAATCAAATCCGTATCCGTGCCGCTGCTGCAACGCCACCGACTTCTTCAGCATCACCACTTCGTCTTGCGAAAGTGCCACCCGAACGCCACCCGTCCGCTCGTAACCAAGATTCCGGCTGCCGGCTTCCGCCTCCCACAGATCGAGCGACAGCTGCATGAGATCGAGCACCAGGGGATGCTTGACCTGCAGCGAAAGCGTGCCGGCGTTGCCTCCCGATGATTCTCCCCAGGGATCGCCCCTGTCCAGCACCATGACCTCACGTCCGGCGCGCGCAAGGAAGAGTGCGGTGCTGAGACCGGTGATCCCCGCCCCGATGACAACTGTTTCGATCCTCAAGCCGTCCTGTGGTGCCATCAGATGTGTCTCCAGGGCGTCATGCGGGCGTGCTGGCGCACGGCAACTACCGGGAGTGACTGTACATCCGCCCGGTCGCAGGAAAACCAGGGTTTGTCCGGCGGCCTTCTTGCGGGAGAAGGATTGCTGGATGGCTCCACACGTGAAGCAGGGAACATCGCCGCCCGGCGGCGACATTGACCGCTTGCGCGGGATGTGATGGATTCACGGAACTACGGTTTGCCCGTTCCGGGCAGACAAACACTGATCATGGTCCGGTCGGCCGATCGCGGTTTTTCCGGCGCCAGGGGAGGAGAGACGATGGATACGAGGAAGTTTGTCGAGGCGTGGCGCAGTGGAAGGATGTCGCGGCGTACCTTCGAGAAGGGTCTGGCCGCCGCCGGGCTGGGGCTCGTCACGATACCGGGCATGCGCCGCCCGGCACATGCTGCGAGCGAGGTCCTCTACTTTGGCTGGTCGGGATACGAGACGCCTGACTTCCATACCGCCTACACCGAAAAGTACGGTGGCTCGCCGGACGCCGCTTTCTGGGCAACCGAAGATGAAGCCTTCCAGAAGATGCGCCAGGGTTTCACGCCCGACGTCATGCATCCCTGCACCTACGAACTGATCAAGTGGCGCGAGGCGGGCCTGCTGATGCCCCTCGACCCTGACCGCCTGGAATGGCTGCCTGACATGTTCCCGAGCCTCGCCGACATCGACGGTTCGCTACATGACGGCACCCGCTATTTCATGCCGATGGACTGGGGCAACTCGACAGTGCTCTACCGCTCGGACATTGTCGCTCCTGAACATGCCGGGGAGAACCTGAGCTGGGCGATCGTCTTCGAGGACTGGTACAAGGGGCGAATCTCGACCTACGACTCGACGGCGAACGTCTCGATCGCGGGTCTGCTGACGGGTTATGACAATATCTTCGACATGACCGACGAGCAGCTCCTCGAGATCCGGCCACTGCTGGAAAAACAGCGCGAGAACCTGCGCTTCTACTGGGGTGACGTCTCGGAGATCGATCAGGCCCTTGCGGCGGGCGAACTGGTCGCCGCGTACGGCTGGAACGACTCCTATGTGCGGCTGCGCGCCCAGGGTGTGCCCATCGAGCTCGGCATCCCGAAGGAGGGCATCTTCACCTGGTGCTGCGGGCTGACAATCCACCCCGACAACCAGAACCTCGAAGCGTCCTATGACCTCCTCAACGCGATGACGAGCCCGGAAGCCGGTGCCTACGAGATCGAGAACTGGGGCTTCGGTCATGCCAACATGAAGGCCTTTGACCTGGTCGAAGACACCGTGCTCGAAGCTCTCGGGCTGAGCACACCGGAAGCCCTGCTCAACAACGGCATCTACTTCGCTCCCATCGAAGGGCACATCGAGGAGAAGTATGTCCGCCTGCTCGACGAGGTGAAGGCAGGTTTCTGAGTCCGGCTGTTTGACCCCGGGGTTCTGCGGACCCGGTCGGAGCACCCGCTTGTTCCGGCCGGGCCCGTCCCCGGTCTTCGCGAACATCTCGAGATCACGGACCGAGCCGGACCGCCATGTCCGTTGAACGGATCGATAGCGCCAGACTGCATTCGCTTCGCGAACACGAGGACGCCGAGTTCGAGCGGATGCGCCCCCGCTCGCGCGCGCTGCGGGAGCGGGGCCGGGCCTCCATGCCGGGCGGGGTGCCAATGTCCTGGATGGCTGGTCTCTACGAACACCCGGCGATTTTTCCGGTGGCCGGCGATGGCGCCTGGTTCGTGGACGTGGACGGACATCGCTACCTCGACATGAATCAGGTCGATGTTGCCGGCTTCATCGGCTTTGCCCCGGCACCGGTGACCGAGGCATTGCGCGCCCGCGCATCGAGGGGTTCGTCCTTCCTGTTGCCGGGTGAGGACAGTATCGAGGTGGCAGAAAATCTCGCCCGCCGCGTCGGCCTGCCCTTCTGGCAGTTTACCGGCGCGGTTTCCAACTCGAACGCGGAGGCCATTCGCCTGGCGCGGGTCAGCACCGGGCGTGAGCGTGTGCTCATGTTCGAGGGAAAGTACCACGGCGACGTCGAGGATGTCCTGGGACGAAACGATGGCGATGGCCCGTTGTCCAATGCGCCCCGGGGCGAGGTGACCATCTCCTTCAATGATCTCGCCGCCCTCGAGTCCACTCTCGCCGGCGGCGACATTGCTTGCGTCCTTGCCGAACCCATGCTGACCAACTTCAATCTCGTCTTCCCTGATGAAGGGTTCTGGGCCGAAGCCCGGGCGATGATCCACGCGGCCGGCGCCCTGCTGATCATTGACGAGGCCCACACCCACTCCTTTGCCTATGGCGGACTCGTCAGCGCGTGGCAGCTTTCGCCCGACATCGTGACCCTGGGCAAGGGGCTCGGCAGTGGTGTCCCCTTCGGTGCTTACGGCATGACGCAAGAGCAGGCGCGTGTGCTGGAACAGCACTCGAAGCCTCCTTCGCCACTGGAGAGCGGCGGTGCCGCCATTGTGACCGGCGGCACCACCTATGCGAGCGCGCTGGTGCTCGCGGCTGCCCGCGCGGCTCTGGAGCAGTGCCTGACGCCCGCCGAATATGCCCGCAACGACGCCCTTGGAAAAAGGCTTGCCGAAGGCCTTGAGGCAATCTTTATGACACGCGGACTTGGTTGGCGCGCTCCGCAGATCGGTGGCCGATCGGGATGGGTTCTCGGCCCGCAACTGCCACGCAATACCGCGGAGTCTGCCGCCGCAATGGACATCTTCTTTTCCAATACACGGCGTGTGTTCATGGCCAATCGCGGCATCTGGGAGGCTCTCGATACCGCAGGCCCATCGTGCTCCTTTGCCCACGTCGAATCGGATGTCGATCGCTATCTCGAGGTGGCCGAGGAGTTCGTCGGACTCACCACGACCGCTTCATAGTCAAGCCCGGGTCGTCCGGCATTGTTGTCATGCCCTTGTCGCTTGCCGGTGAGCACCAATCCGAATGGTCCCCCCGGACGAATGCCCCTATGGTGGTCCGGCACTCGATCGTGAGCGATGCCATGACAGCCGGAAGAACAATTCTCATGGGCGGGCGCGTCTTTACCGCCGACGCTGAAAATCCGTGGGCGGATGCCGTCGTCGTCGAGGCGGACCGGATCGTCTTCGTGGGCGATGCCGAACGCGCGGCGGCCATGGCCGGTGAGGATGCGCGGACGATCGAGGTCGACGGCGGTCTTGTCCTGCCTGGCTTTGTCGACGGCCATGTGCATGTGACGCTGACCGGCTCCTCCATGCTCAAGGCCTATCTTCGCGACGCCGGGAGCGTCGAGGAGATTCAGCGCCGGGTGGCCGAGTGGGCGGCCGGGCATCCGGACGAACCGAGGGTGCTCGGGACCGACTGGGTGCACTCGGACTTGCCGGACAACAAGCCCACCAAGGAGATGCTGGATGCAGTTGTGACCGATCGGCCGGTCTACCTCGAGGCTTTCGATTTTCACTCTTGCTGGGTGAATTCCGCCGCGCTCAGGGAACTCGGCATTGACGACGACACGCCGGATCCGGTCGGCGGGACAATCGCCCGCGACCCCGAAACCGGTGAAGCGACCGGTCATCTTCTGGAAAGTGCGAGTTTCGAGTTGGTCCAGCCACTCCTTGCCGATGTTGATGACGAGGTGCGTGATGGCTACGTCACCACTGCACTCGCGGCCTTTGCCCGGGCAGGAATCACGTCCGTGGTCGAAATGGCGCTTGAGGAAAATGCGCTGGAATCGATCGCCAGACTGCAGGCCGCGGGCAAGCTGACCGCGCGGGTTGTGGCGCACATGATCATCTGGCGCAAGGGTGACATGTCCCAGGAACTCGAAATGGTGAGGAGGGCCGCGGAACTGGCGCGGGAATATCGGGGAGACCTGCTTCGGGTCGGCGGTGTCAAGATCATTTCGGACGGCTCGATCGACGCCTGTACCGCCGCCCTCAGCAGACCCTACACGAACGGATCGAGCGCCGATCCGATATGGGAACCGGCGGCACTCGACCCGGTTGTCGAGGCGGCCGATGCCCTGGACCTGCAGATCGCCGTTCACGCGGTGGGCGATCAGGCGATCCGGAACACCGTCGATGCCATGGAAAGGGCCATGCGGATCAACGGAACCTCCGGCAAGCGCCATCGCATCGAGCACCTCGAGTACGCCCGGACCGAGGACATCGAGCGGATGGGCAAACTCGGCATCACCGCGTCAATGCAGCCGGTGCACATGGATCCGGCCTACCTGCAGAACTGGATTGCGATGGTCGGCCCGGAACGGGCGAATCACGGTTTCGCCTGGCCGTTGCATGTCGCCGCCGGGTCGGTCCTTGCCTTCGGCACGGATGCGCCCACCACGCCGCACTGGTCGCTCCCCAACATGTACATCGCATCGACCCGCAAGTCGCCCGTAGACGATTCCCTGCCGGCGCTTCGACCCGACTGGGCGCTTCCGCTTGAAGAGGCGATTCAACATGGCACGCGTGAATCGGCCTGGGCCGCATGGCTGGACCATGCAACCGGTGTGCTGAAACCGGGACTTGCCGCGGACATCGTCGTCCTCAATCGCAATTTCTTTGCCGAGGGACCAGCTTCATTGCTCAAGACCGATGTTCGGCTGACGATGATGAACGGCAAGGTCGTCCATTCGGCATAGCCGCTGTTGCGGCCCGGAAGGGCAACATGTCGAACGCGCGCCCAACTCCTCTCTCGCCGCTCGCCTTCGCCCTCATCACGCCGGTGTTCGTTCTCTTCTGGTCGACCGGGTTCGTCGCCGCGAAGTTTGGCTTCCCCTATGCCGAGCCCCTGACCTTTCTGGGTACGCGGTTCGTCATCGTCACCGTGTTCCTGCTGGCGCTTTGTCAAGGGCTTCGTGCCACATGGCCTAGCCCTACCGAGTAGTCAGTAAAAGGGCTGGACAATGGGCACGGCACCCTGTACACCGGCGCCACCATGGCTCAGTCCCAGATCAGTCGCACCCTGCGCGAGACGGCGGCACACTCGCGGATCGTCGCCA
>MKWU01000154.1_pt1 | contig 124117 bp, 117 predicted proteins | sample 809101 | NCBI WGS metagenome assembly MKWU01 (sample SAMN05860141, study PRJNA318959) | sponge metagenome | host: Aplysina aerophoba | place: Slovenia: Piran, Adriatic Sea, Gulf of Piran | collected 2013-05-07
ACAATCAGCCCCACCCCAACCCCACACGCCCCAAACCACCGAAACCAACCCCACCACCACTAACCCTACCGAACCACACCCCCAAACACCCCCAAACACCGGCCATAACCGGCCAGGCCACACTCCCCCAGCCATGCCCACCCCCACCCCACCCCCCCAACCCCCCCAAACCCCCGGCCATAACCGCCCAGCCCACCCCCCCCGAGCCATGCCCACCCCCACCCCCGGCCACCGAAGACCAAACCCTCGGTGGATTCAGGCTTAGTAGGTGCTCGCCGCATCCGTCGCCGTCGCCAGGCAAGGGAAGTGCTTCGGTCATGAAGCCGGCCTCTTCCATCAGCGACATCCATATCTTCAGCGGAAACAGACCGACGACATGAATATCGGTCTCGAGCCGCTGCTTCCCGTCCTCCGTGATCGCGTAGGTGATCATTGACTCGATCATGGTGTCGGTGGGGTCCGGGTCGGTCAGGTGTTCCTCCACCGTCACTTCGATGGCTCCGGGTTCGGCCGGCAGGCGGATCGGCCAGCGCAGGACCTTGCCGTCTTCGAAGTTCTCCTGAACCAGATCAGGTGCGACCAGGAGCAGCCCTCCCGGGCGGAGGTGCTCGCGGGCGGTGGCGAAGGCGGCCCGGAGGTCGTCCTCACACAACATGTAGGAGATGGCGTCGTGGATGAGCACCGCGTCGAAGGTCCTGTCGAGGCGAACGGTGCGCATGTCTCCCACGTGGTGTTCCACGCCCGGATTGAGGCGCCTGGAGTGCTCGATCATGTTGGAAGACAGGTCAACCGCGGTGGCTTCGAAATCGGCGGTCAGGTGGGACAGATTGTGGCCGCCGCCCGCTCCTAACTCCAGTATGCGGTGCCTGCCTGGTCCCAGATGGCTGCGGATGGCCCGGCGCCAGTACCCCGCTTCTTCCTCGTAGTCCTCGGGCGGGCTGACGATCGGCCACAAGTAGGCGAGGTCTTGGTAGAGGCGCATCCCTAAGCGATGGAAGAGTCGGAGGGACTTTGCAGGCAGTGCCCTCCCCCGCCCGGATTCCGGAGCGCCGGCACCGGACGGGTAGGCAGGACAGCAGGGTTGATGACCATCACCATCCCCGAGATACTACGGACCGGTGCGGCGGTCCCAGGCGACCCCGTCCGTTACTGCGATCGCTCGGAGTTCGTCCAGCCGATCGGTACCGCTCGAGAGAGTCCTCTCCCCGGTGGCGGCCTCTCTCCACACGGCCCGGCCCGCGAGGAAGCCCGAGGCGCCGGACCCGCACGCGGTTCGCAGTTGCTCGCGGAACAGTCCGTAGTCGCCTCCCTCCGACAGGATGGTCCACGGGACCGGGCTCAGCCGGTCGATCTCCCGGCAGGAATCGATCCATTCGTGGGCGGATAGAGGGTGGGGCCCCGAGTGGGGGAACTGGAGCTTGAGTACGTCAGCTCCGAGGGCACCGAAGAGCTTCACCCCTTCCAGCACTGCCCGCCGCCGGTCAGCCGGCTCGTCGTAGAGGGCCAGCGGCTCGCAGAAGAGCGGCATCCCGGCCTGCTCGCACTGGGCGACCACGTCGGCGACGAAGTTCTCACCTGCTGTTGTGTCCCCGTCGGGATCGAAGTAGACGGATATCTTCACGGCGTCGACACCCAGACCGGCCGCCCTCTGCACATCCCAGCCGGGAAGGAGGCGCGGGCCGGTAGTCACGTCCTCGTAGTCTCCGTCCTCGATGCCGAGGATGACGCCCGTTCCGCTGAGCGCTTCTCGCCGGGTCGTATACAGGGAAACGAGGAAGCCCGGATCCACCAGTACCGCTCCGGCGTGCGGTGCGAGACCCTCGATCAACCGCAGCTTGGCCGCCCGGATGTCGTCCATGGTGAGGGAATCCGGGTTGTCGGGGCGGACCGTGGTGGCGAAGGATCGGACATGGTCGATGGCCAGGACCGCGAAATGGCCGCTGCCGGTGGCGACCCTCCCCAGGCGAGCGGATCTGATGCCACCAGCGGTGTCCATGCTCCCTCCGCTCACGTGTTCAGGCCGTCGACCTGCAGGTAGTCACGCATCGGAACGGGTCGGGTGGTCCGCATTCCCAGCCACGCCGCCACCTCGGCCAGCTCGGATGACAGATCGCCCTGCGCTACCGCGAAGTGATGCTCGTGTCCCTGCACCACCGACGTGTTGACCAGGTCGATCAACTCTATCGGCTCCCCGTTGAGCCGGAAGTGGGAGAACCACCCCCGGGTTCCGTCGAAACCGGCGCGGCCCGTCTCCACGACCTCGGCCGTGGCGATGAACATCTCGCTGAACTCGTCGCCCGCGTAAGCGATGGTCGTGTTCTGGGGAGCGAAGCGCAGATCGCCGGATACCCCGTAGCGCACGTCCGACTTGCGTCCAAGGGTCACGTGGTCGACCCAGCGGATGCCGTTTTCGCCGCCGAAGTGTCGGGGCGACACTCCGCAGTGCCACAGGAGCGCCGCGTCGGCCTCGAAGTCCACCGTCGTCAGGTCGAGCAGCGTTGACGAACCATGGACGGGTGACATGGCGTTCATGAGCAGCATTGAAACCGCCCCGGGCACGTCCCCTTCGCACGAGACGGCCAGCCCGTCCTCGGATCCGAGCAGGCTGTAGGCCATACATGGGGCCACATGGAAGTCATCCTGGAAACTTGGCCAGCACTGCACGGCCAGCGCGTCGTATCCCTCCGACTCGATGAGTTGCCCGAGGGCGAGGTAGATCCGGGCGTTGCGGTCCATCCCCAGGCTCGGGGCGGTGACCTCGGTGGCGATGCGGGTGGCGTGGCCGACGACTGAGACGGCTTCCCGATCGTCGACGGCACGCGCCCGCTCCACTATCTCGGCGATGGTGTGGTGACCGATCGTGGTGCCGAATCGGGCTCGAAGGTTGGCCTCCTCGAACTGCATGTTGTAGAAGCCGGGCGAGATACCGCCGATCCACCCGATACGGGCCGAGGCCATCGTCTTGATCCCCTGGAGAGCGCTGATGGTCACCCTCAGCCTCCGGTCCGTGTCCGGCTCGTCGATGTGGCCGTAGAACCACTTGAACGGTGTACCGCGCTCCCTCAGGTAGCGGCGGATGATCGACGCGTAATGGTTGATCGAGACCAGGGAGTGGAGCTGGATCGAGCCTTCCAGGACCGGCTCCGGAGTCGCCCACAGCCCGAGGCGGGGCGCCACTTGCGCAAGCGGTTCGAGAAGTTCGCCGGAAGCGCAGGCGGCCGCCTGCAGCATGAGGAAGTCGATACGTTCCGACGACAGCCGTGCTGCCACCTCACGGGCGGCTTCGAGGTCTTCGATACCCGAGTCAATCGCCACCAGATCGAAGTCCATCTCGTCAGCCAGGCGGCCGAGGCCATCGATCGCCCGCCCGTACTGGTCGTGCTCGTCGGCGTAGTAGCTGCCGAATGCAACCCCTACGTATCCAACCTTCAGTCGTCGATCCTTCATGTGAGCACCTCGTCTTCGAGTTCGTCGGCCCATGCTTCGAAAATGAGGGCCACGGTGCAGGCTCCAGGATCCACCGTCCCCATGCTGGCATCCGGGGCGTAGCGGGCCCTCCCGGCCGAGGGCCGCATCCCGGCGGTGGACGCGGCACCCTCCCGGGCGGCGCTCGCCGCCGCTCTCAGCACGGCACCGAGAGCATCTCCTCCCGCGACCACCGCAGAGGCGCTATCAGCAGCAGGCCCCAGCGCATCGATCATCGTCTTCTGGCGCGGCGCGGACCTTCCGAGACGGACGACGCGGGCGAGTCCCAACCGGACCCCGTCGACGAAGTCGGCCGTGTCGGGCGCCTCCGCCCTGTCGAGGCGGGCACCGAGTGCGCTGAAGAAGGCTCCGAACAGGGCCCCAGCGGCACCGCCCACCGTATCGTGGAAGGCCTTGCCCGTGGTGCGGAACACGGCTGCGGCGGTGTCGTGGCCGGGCCGTTCGGACCGGCGGACAGCTTCCGCCAGCGCTATGGCCATGTTCACGCCGTGGTCTCCGTCGCCCGCCACCGCGTCGAGCCGGGACAGTTCGTCCTGCTGCTCGCTGATCCGGTGGGCGGCCGAGGCGACCAGCCGGCAGGAGATGCGATGGTCGATCATGGCTTCTACCGGGGACCCGGCATGGTGAACCCAGCCCCCCGTGCGGGGGCGTCGTAGAGGCCGAGCAACTCGTCGTCCACGTGGCAGATGGCGAACGCGAACCCGGCCATGTCGAGGGTGGTGGCGTACGGCCCGATCCAGGAACGGGCCACATCGATACCGTGCTTTTCCAGCGTGGCCCGGGCCCCCCTGTAGAGAACCGACAGTTCCATGAGCGTCAACGATCCGCCGTTGTTCAGGAGGAGTCCGACCCGGTCACCGGGACTGAGATCAGCGTCGCCCACCAGCCGGTCGATCATCAACTCCGAGATCTCGTCGGCTCGGGCATCCTCCCCGAGGCGCGTACCAGGCTCACCGTGAACCCCCATCCCCACGGCGACCGTGTTATCGGTGGGATCCCCAAGCGGCTGCCCGCTCACCGGATGGGCGACGGTGCCGACCGCCGCCGAGAGGGACCGCGCCCGGTCACGGGTCTTGCGCGCTATCCGGGCACAGGTCTGCAATGATGCGCCGCTTTCCGCAGCCGCCCCGACGGTCTTCCATACGAAGAACAGGCCGGCTCCCCCCCGCCGCTGGTCGATCCGGTCCCTTGGAGCCGAGGCCACGTCGTCGTAGAGCACCACCATCTCCACGTCGTCGACTCCCTCGTCCTCGGCCTCGGCGATGGCAAGATCGGCGTTCATTATGTCGCCGGCGTGGCTGGACACGAGGAGCAGCACGCCTCCTCCCCGGTCGGCTGCCCTGATGCCTTGGAGGATGGCGCCCGGTCCGGGCGACGAGAAGATCGGACCGGGAACGTTCACGTCGAACAGGCCTTCCCCCACCCATCCGATCATGGCCGGCTCATGTCCGGATCCGTTGCCGATTACGACTCCGACCCGTCCCTCGGGTTTGGGTGTAGCCCGCACGACGAGGCCGCCGGACAGACGGATGATGTCGGAGTGGGCAGCGGCGTAGCCTTCAAGCATCTCTTGTACCGCCTCTTCAGGACGGTTGAGGAAGCGCCGGGTGCGGACGTTCATGCGATGTTCTCCCTGATGAACCGCGCCGCGTCGGTCGCGTCCCGGTCGGGGTCGTCGGTCAGGTCCCGCCACGCGTACGTTGCCTGGCCGGTCTCGACCTTCGAGTTGGGGAAGGTCTCGAACACCACCCACCCGTCGTATCCGGCTTCGTCGAGAGCTTCCCGGAAAGGGTGCCAGTCGATATGGCCGTACTGGGGTGCCCGCCGGTTGTTGGCCGCCACCTGAACGTGTCCTATCCGGCCGGACGCCAGCCGGACAGCCCCCGCCAGGTCGTCCTCCTCCATGTTCATATGGAACGTGTCGAGCTCGACCTTGACCGAGGGATGGTCCACCATGTCGATGAACCGGAGACAGTCGGCAACGGTGTTGAACATGAAGGTCTCGAACCGGTTGAGCACCTCGAGACAGATGTCGATTCCCAGCGTTGCCGCGTAACCGGCCACGTCGTGCAGCGCCTCCGCGGAACGCCGGCGGTAGCCGTCATGGCCACCCTCAGGGAAACCCATCCAAGGGGCGAAGGTCACCCCGCCGAGGATGGGGCTGCGCAACTGCGCGGCCTGGTCGAGAGACCTCCTCAAGTGGTCGGCACCGGCCGAGCGGATGGCGGGGTCCGGGCTGGAAATGTCCATCGTGGGGCTGAGCCCGGTGCTGCAGAGCACATCGAGGCCGAGCGAGGCGGCGGTTCGCTCCATCCTCGCGACGCCTACGTCCAGCCCGGCCACGAGCGAAATCTCGACCCCGTCGTATCCGGCCTCGGCGGCCTTGCCGAATACCGACGATTGGTCGTCGGACCAGTTGTCCAGCCAGTAGAAAATCTCGATTCCCACCCGTCGGGTCATTGGCTCTCCTTCACAATCGCGAACGCCACCCGCAGCAAGGGGTGGGCCGGCTCATCCTCCACGAACGTCGCCTTCACCACCGTATCCTTCACGGGTTTCTCATCGCCCAGCACCCGATGGGTGATCCCTCCTTCCACCCCGTCGAGGGACATCGACGCAAGGATGTAGGGGGCTTCGATCCCTCCGAACGGCGGGGGACTGTGACCCCTTGTGGCGGCCACGACGCTACCCGTCCCGGGGAGGTTGTACCAGCCGGTCTCCTTCAAGTCGGTGTCGCAGAACCTCCGGGGAGGGAACCAGGACCGACCGCAGGTGTGGCAGCGGGTCGCGCGGAGGGTCCCCTGCTCGAGTCCCCGGTAGAAGGACTCCGAGAACCCCACCGCGTGGCGGTAGTTCTGCGACATCTCGATGTGCCAGAGACCGCGTGGCCGGCCCGATGGGTCCTCCACCCGCTCGACTCCTGTCACTCGCACTGCCGACTCCGGTCATCGAGCAGGACCACCGATCCACATGACGTAGACCTCGCCAAGAATGTCTGGTCCATAGCGATTGAATCCGCAACCCGGATAGTCGACAGCGTTCTGGACCAAGCGCCCACGCGGGCTTGCGCACCGAACGGAACAACAGCGCACGGGGAGACCGCCCCAGCGGAGATGGGTTCGACGCGCCCCTCACCCAGGCAAGGTGGTGGTGGCGGTGGACCCGAAGAGAACAGTTCTCGAGGGTCGGTTCGCGCTGATCCGGCCCTGGGTACTGGTCCTAACTCGCGGGCGATTCCTCCGGCCCTCCGACGGATCCAGCGATGCCCGGGGGCCGGGAGGTTCATGCCACCCTCCCGAACACGTTGACCACGCTGAGCGAGCCCAGTCCGGCATGGGTGTCGGTGATGCCGATACGAGCATCCGGAACCGACCGCTCCCCCGCCACCTCTCCACGCAGTTGGCTGACAATCTCGACCGCCTGTGCGATCCCCGTCGCGCCGACCGCCGACCCACGTCCCAGGAGACCGCCCGAGGTGTTGACCGCAACCTGCCCGCCCAGATCGAAGCGCCCGACCGCGGCGGCGGGCCCGCCCTGTCCGACCGGACACAGTCCCAAGTCCTCGTATGCCTGCAACTCGGCACCGCTGAAGGAGTCGTACAACTCCGCTACGTCAACCTCGCCCGGGGGATCGATGATGCCTGCCTCACGGTACGCAGCCCGGGCGGCGCGCCGTTTCGCGGCGAAATGGGGAAACGTCTCCTCCGGGCGGTCCGAGAGCCGGGGATGGTCGGTGGACGATCCGGTCCCGAGCAGCGCGACAGGGGGACGCTGGGTGAAGGTCGACGAGTGTTGCTCGGCCCATTCCGGGGTGGCCAGCAGGACGGCTGCGGCCCCGTCGCTCAGGAGGCTCGCGTCGAAGAGCCGGTACGGGTCGGCGAGAGGCACCGACCTGCGTACGTCCTCCACGGTGATCGACATTCCCTTGTGAGCCAGGGGATTGTCCAGGGCTATGCGCCGGTTCTTCACCGCGATCGCCCCGAACTGCTCCGCGGTGGTCCCGTACCGGCGCATGTGCTCGGTGATCATCAGTGCGTACGGGGCGGCGAAGGTACCGAATACCGGCGTCTCCCATTCGAAGTCCGCGGACATGGCAAGGATCTCGGTCGCCGTAGCACGATCGACCGACTTGCCGTTGGTTTCCCCTCCGAACACGAGCACGGAACGGGCTGCTCGCGAGCGCAGGGCCATCACGGCGGTACGGATCGCCAATGCACCCGTGGCCCCGCCCCCCTCCACCCGCACAGTGGGCTTGCCGACCAGCCCGACAGCGTTCTGTAGCACGTGACCGAGGCTCACCTGGCGGTTGAAATGGTCACTCTCGTACGCGGCCACACCCATGTCGACGGGTGATGCGGTAGTGCCGGCATCGATAAGAGCGGCCCGAGCAGCCTCCCCCACCATGTCCCGGACGTTGGCGTCCTCGCTGAATCCCAGGAAGGGAGTCATGCCTATCCCGACCACCAACGCAGCTTCGCTCATGAGGGGAGCCTTCTCTGTGAAGCTGCTCGAGTCTGTTCATCCTGCACAGTCGGAGGACGTGGCAACTCCAGCGGTGCCTCACTCCAGGAAGAGATTCTGTCGGGCTGTCCATGTCTTGAACTCACCGGGCCCGAAGGGTAGGCGATACTCCGTCCGGATGAGTTCGTCCGCGATTTCACTCACGAAATCAATGGTCAGGAGCTTGCTATGAACAGCCTCACAAAGAAGGTTCAGCGTACGGGAAAAGATGACTCGCTCCTTCCTTGCGATGTCACAGGCATCCCAGTCGTCGATGACCGCGCGTGCGGGGACTGTCTGGGCAAGCGCCAGGACAGCGGCGTCGCCGACATTGCGATCACCTGACACCAGGCGTCGTCCGAACTTTGCGTAAGCCTTTGCCTCTGCGGTGGTCTCGATAGTGCGGTGCTCGATCCAATCGGCGTCGAGCACCGCTTGGACTCGCGAGTCGACGTGCAGCCCCTCCCTCAGCTCCGTCAGGACTGCTTCAGGGACGATGGCGCGGCGTTCGCCTACGACAACTTTGAGGACGCCGAGGATATCGGCGCGAGCGAAATGACTCAGCGGACCGGTATCGAAGACCAGGACATCCATCCCAGGGCGGTCAGGACACGAACGACCAGATAGCGTCTGCCGGGAGCATCGCCAGTTCGGGGAGGTCGTCCTCATCCCACGTTTCCAGCAGAAAGGAGAGGGCGCGGGCTGCTGATATCTCGCGCCTCTGGTAGGCATCCAGCACGGACTTGACGTACACCCTTGGGAGATCCGGAGGGTCGAGTTCCCTAGGTACGAAGAGGTCGTGTTCCACGATGTCGGCCTTCCGGGTGACAGTGGAACGGACCTCTGCCGTTTCGTCTGGCGATGCAAGATCGAGTTCGGAGAGTCGCGTCGCCAATGTAGCCATGTCGACTCGGAACCTGGCGGCGATGAGGACAGCGTCCGTGCGGGTGTCCTCTCCGGCGCGCCAGAGGTTTCTCATCGCACCAGCGGGAAGGAGCAACGCCCGGGCGAAACGATCGATTAGGGACTCGGTGCGAGAGGCCGAGCCATCGAGCAGGTTCCAATCGGTCGAGTACTCGTCGCCGAAGACGTAGTGGCCGATCTCGTGCGCCGCCGGGCGGGGGGGGCGGGCCAGTGGAGCGGTTCACATTGGGGCGATTCCTCGCCGCGGAAGAGGTAGTGGCGGATCTCGTGCGCCGCGGTGAGGCGGCGACGCCCGAGGTGACGGTTGCCGTTAACCACCGCCACACCGCCGCGGTCTAACAGGACGGACGCGCCGTCGGCGGCGCCGGGGCCGCAATCCAGCGAGAAGACCAGCAGCCCGATCCGCGCTGCCCGCTCGACCAACTCGAGCGCCGGTTGGCGGCCCTTATAGCCGAGCCGGTCGCGCACATCGCTAGCCACCCTTTCGGCATCCGGCGTATCGGTCGGAGCCGGCAGCCCGGGGCTGGCAGGCAAGTCGAGGCTGTCGACGATTGATCCCAGGAAGGTCAACTCGCGGGCCAACCGTTCAACATACCGGTCGATTCTTTGGATGGGTACCCCAGGCTCGGCCGAACCACGCCGGGAGACCACTGTCGGTGGAGCATCTTCGAAGAACCATTCGATGCGCATGTCAAGGGCATTCGCTAGCCTCGCCAACTCCACCGCCCCCACACGACGCGCGCCGGTCTCTATCTTCGCCAATACGGTGCGCCCCATCTCCGCCCTTGACGCGCACTCCTGCTGGGTCATCCCCGCGTCGCGTCGCGCCTGACCAATCCTGAGACCTAACTCATCAAACCCGATTGACATGTGTGCGATTATAGCACATTCACGAAGGCTTGGGAGGGTGATGAGAAACCCCCGGTTGGCCCGACGGTCGTTGGCAAACCGCAGGCCAGCGGCCGAGGGGACACCCAAACCAGTACTTTTAAGCACGCTCCTCGGAGGGTGTCATTGTTCAGCACTCTCCCAAGCCTCCGTTGGTGAGATCCGATCTGCTCAGTCAAGCTTGAAGTTGACCTGTGATACGTTGCCCGTGAAGGGGTACTCCCCCTCGTACGAGTAGCTGACCGGCGACAGGGTGTCGGCAGCGAGGCTCAGCGAACCCCAGGACAACATGCCCCTAGCCATGTCGGACATCTCCGCCTCGCGGAGGACCTTCCCGCCGGCCTCCAGCCGGCCTACGCCCTGGTAATCCCCCGTCTTCTCGAAGCGGAACGACAGTTCGGTGGATCCGGGTGCGACCTTGCTGTCCGACACCAGGGTTTGGCGGTCGCCGAGGTAGCAGTACTCGAAGGCGAGGCGTCCGCCCATGACGTACAGCACGTAGCCGCCGCTCACATCTCCCGCCGCCACCAGCACGCCTTCGTCGGAGGGGCGGAGCGGAGCTATCCGGGCGGTGATCGAGAAGTCCCGGTTGAAGACGAGGGGCGTGGCGGCGCCCGGGATCCGGCTGGACCCGCCCAGGTAGGAGAAGCTATCCCGAGCCCGCGGAGTTCCGGGCGTTGTGAAGGTCGAAGCCCGGACGGCCAGGTAGCGATCGTCGAGGGGGAACACCGAGTAGCGAGCGGCGTCCTCGGACCACTGCCGAACCAGGTCGGTCAGTTTCTCGGGGTGCGCATCGGCCAGGTCGTTGCACTCCGAGAAGTCGGAGTCGATGTGGTAGAGCTCCCAGGGGTCGTCATCGAAGGGTTCGTTGCGCCGGTGGCGGGTTAGCGCTTTCCATCCCTGCTGCCATATGGCCCGGTGGCCGATCATCTCGAAGTACTGCTGGTCTCGGGGCGCGGGTGATCCGGCGCCATCCAGCACGTCGCGCAGGCTGGCGCCGTGGTAGGGCATCTGGGTTATCCCCCGGTAGGAAGGCTGCGGCTCCACTCCTACCAGGTCCAGCAGGGTGGGTGCTATGTCGATGGCGTGGACGAACTGTGTCCGTACCCCTCCGGTGTCGGTCACACCGTCCGGCCACGAGACGATGAGCGGAGTCCGTACCCCTCCCGCGTAGGTGTTCTGCTTGTACCATCGAAGCGGCGTGTTGGCGGCCTGCGCCCATCCCCAGGGAATGTTGGTCTGCGAGTGGGGACCGCCGATGGTGTCGTACCGCTCCATGTTGAACTCGACGGTGCAGAACCGGTCCTCTTCATAAGTCACGATGTCGGCGCCGCCGTCCGGTCCTCCTTCCTGGCTGGCGCCGTTGTCCGACAGCACCACGAAGATCGTGTTGTCCAGCCTCCCGATCAAGTCGAGGAAGTCCACCAGCCGGCCCAACTGGGCGTCGGTGTGGTCCAGCATGGCTGCGTATGCCTCCTGGAAGCGGGCGAATAGCTTCTGCTGGTCGGCTGTCAGGTTGTCCCACTCCTCCACGCCCGGGTTGAGAGGGGCCAGCACCGCGTCCTCCGGGATGATCCCGAGTTCCTTCTGCCGGGCGAACCGGCCCTCCCGGATCACGTCCCAACCGTCGTCGTAGCGACCCCGGTACTTGTCCAGGTACTCCTGGGGGGCCTGATGGGGGCAATGAGCAGTCCCGAACGCTGCGTACAGGAAGAAGGGCTGCTCGGGCTTGACCGAGACTTGGTCCCCTACATAGGAAATGGCATGGTCGATCAGGTCTTCGGTCAGGTGGTAACCGTCCTCCGGCCTGCCCGGCGGATCCACCCGGTGGTTGTCCTCCACCACGTCGGGGTAGAAATGGTCTGTGAGCGCGTCGAGGAACCCGTAGTACCGCCCGAAACCCCGTCCGAGCGGCCATTCGTCGTACGGTCCGGCAGCAGTGGTCTCCTCGAGCGGCGCGAGATGCCACTTGCCGATCGCCAGCGTGGCGTAGCCGGCGCCTTGGAGCACTTCGGCTACGGTGCCCGCCGACTTCGTCACCCGGCCCCGGTGCCCGGGGAATCCGGAGTCGACGTTCGAGAGGTACGCCATCCCCACGCTGTGGTGGTTCCGGCCGGTGAGCACGCAGGCCCGGGTCGGGGAACACAGCGGAGTGACGTTGAAGTCGTTGAAACGCAGTCCCCGCTCCGCCAGTGCGTCGATCACCGGTGTCTCTACTTCGGCTCCGTAGCAGCCCAAACCGGCGAAACCAACGTCGTCGAGGACTACGAGCACCACGTCGGGCTTGCCCCGGGCATCGTTCTTCATGGGTGGCCACCACGGCACCGAGGTGCGGAAGTCGTGTCCTATTACCCCCTGGAACCCTTCCTCGGGGAGAGTGGGGCCGGTATCGTGCCTCCCCTCCGAGGGCTGTTCGGGGAACGTACTGGTGTTCATCGAAGTCTCCGGTTTGTCTGGTCGGCAGATGCTGCGTTCCGGATGCCCGGGTCGGTCGGGACCGGTCGACGCCCGGCACCCGAATCGCTCCCGGCACCTCGGGCAACGATACTCCGGGCCATGGAGAGCTCGGTCAGCGGATCCTCCTCCCCGGACGGGTTTCCGGACATGGAACCGATCGAAGTCGACGAGGTGGTGGTCGCGGTGTACCGTGCCCCGGTTTCCCGACCGGTGCGCACCTCCTTCGGGACGATGCGAGACCGCCCGGCGGTACTCGTCCGGGTGCGCGACCCGGAGGGCGTAATCGGGTACGGGGAGGCATGGTGCAATTTCCCTGCACCGGCCGCCGACTACCGGGCGGCGATCATCGGCGAAGTTCTCGCCCCCCAGGTCGTGGGTCGACCGTGGCCCGACCCGAAAGCGGTCTTCGACCATCTGTCGGCCGGTACCCGGACCGTCTCTGTCCAGGCCGGCGAGCGCGGTCCCTTCTCCCAGGCCATAGCCGGCATCGACATCGCTCTCTGGGACATGGCAGCCCGGCGCGCCGGCCAACCCCTCCGGCGCTACCTCGGTGGCGCGGGTAGCCGCCGGGTACCCGTCTACGCGAGTGGCATCGGACCGGAGGACGCACTGGTGCATTCCTTGGAAGCGAGAGCCGCGGGTCACCGTGCCTTCAAACTGAAGGTCGGATTCGGTCGTGACGTCGACCTGGCGAACCTCGCTTCGTTGAGGCAGGGACTCGGTGGGGACACGGTGATCGCAGTCGATGCAAACCAGGCCTGGTCCGTGGAGGAGGCTGTCCGCAACTGCCGGGACCTGGCCGCCTACTCCCCTGTCTGGTTGGAGGAACCCATCGGAGCTGATCGCGCCGCCGATGATTGGAGGCTCGTGGCCGAGTCCTCCGCGATCCCTTTGGCCGCCGGGGAGAACGTCTACGGTGCTCGAGGGTTCGATCAGGTGATCGGGCGGGGAGCTGTGGCCGTCGTTCAGCCCGACGTTGCCAAGTGGGGCGGCATCTCGGGCTGCCTGCCGATTGCACGGCGGGTCATCGCGGCCCGCCGGCGTTACTGTCCCCATTACCTGGGCGGTGGCGCCGGTTTGCTCGCCTCCGCGCACCTACTGGCGGCGGTCGGTGGCGACGGCCTCCTCGAGGTGGACAGCAACCCGAATCCTCTCCGGGAAGGACTGGCGCAGCCCTTTCCCGCTCTCGCCGACGGTCACCTACTTCTCAGCGATGTCCCCGGACTGGGGGTGGAACCCGGCGACGAGGTCGCTGAGCTGATGACGCGGCGGGTGGTCACGGCTCGCTGACCGCCAACGGCGGTTGACCCTGCTGATTCCATGGATTGACCCGGTGCGCGGTGGTGGCGATCCGCGGACGGTCAACCCGGTACGGGACGGTCTCCCCCTTCGGACGGACGGAGTTGCGTCCAGATGGACGCATAAGCTTCCTTCCGTCCCCTGTTCAGCCCGAAGACCGGTCCAGAGGGCAGGCCCTGCTCGGAGGACAGCCGGATGGCGGCCTCCGCGAAGCGGCGTCCTCCTCGCTCCGATGACTCAGAGCGAGCCTGACCCACGACGGATTCGAACCTCCTGACGAGGGACCGGAAGGAGGAGCGGTACTCTTCAACCGTCGCGTCGTACCAGGTCCAGAACTCTTCGGGAATGTCGTTCCTGAGACTTGCGACCGGGTCCCGACCACGATGGGCGGTCGCTTCCACCGTTTGAGGGTCCATCCTGAGCCGGGCCGCCGCGGTCCTGATGTCAAGGCCTCGTTCCAGAGTGTCAGTGACTGCGACGACCTCCCAGACCCGCAGGGACGTGAGACCGGTCACGAATCGGTGAGCGACCACGTATTCGGGGAACTTCAACTTGAAGCGTATGTGGGGACGGTCGGGTCCCGAGTCGAAACGCACCACGTAGCCCTCCCGGGCTGCCTCTTCGCTCGCTGCGACGTGGTCCAGCAACTCCCGTAAAGAACGCACGCGGTGGGAGTCGGCGACCGGACCGGGCCAGTCGATCCGCCCTAGTGGCACGTCGGCACCGCTGCGGATGTCGATTGCGGCCAGTAGGACGAGATCCCTCATGTTGCCGTAGTCGACCACCACCCGGTTGGCGGGGTAGATGATCTCGAAGAGCGGGGTGAGGTTCTCGTCAAAGCGGACCTCCCGGTAGTTGTCCCGCCAGATGGCCGTGGCCTCCACGGCCTGCCGCGAGGTGAGCGACCCGCGTGTCGCGATGCGGATGTCCCCGCCGGGATCGTGGTAGGCGATCCCCAACGAACCGTCGAGTTTCTCGGTGACGACCATCGGCAGGCCCTTGGGCACCGGTGGGGCGTCGGGTTCGTCCGGGTTGAAGAACTTCGGGAAGGGACGGGCCAGTACGCGGTCCTCGCCGTCGACGATCAATCCGCGGCACAGCAAGGTGGCGGGGTTCCAACTGCGGGAGTATGTAGCTCGTGGCGTGTAGTTGAGTATGCGAAGACCGCCTTCCCCCCGAACCGACACCAGACCTTGGTCGATGGCGGCGGAAAGCACGGCATCGTCGATCAGTTCGCCGAGGTGCAGGGGGGTGTAAGCACCCGGCGTGCTGCTCGGTTTCTCGGTAGCCATCAACATACTCCCGTGCGTCCGGAGCCTCCCGGGGTGTCCCGCCGTGACCGGTCCCCCGGCGAGTACCCTCCGACCGCAGAGTAGAACCTTCCCGAACCAACCGAGGGAGTCCAGGGCATCGAGCAGATCGTCGACACAGACCCCGAAGGGACCGGACGCTCCGGCCGAGTCGGCCTGACCATCGTGCTCGCGTCCGGTATGGCGCTCTCGATGGTTCCGGGTCCGATCATCGGGATCCTGTCCCGTTTCTTCATCGACGATCTCGGTCTTACCCGAACCGAGATGGGCGCGGTGGCCACGGGCCACGCCTTCGTGATCATGGCCGCGAGCCTTCCCCTCGGGTATCTCGCGGACCGGATCAGTGGACGGTGGATGCTGGTCCTCATGCTCAGCTTCGTGTTCCTCGGACTGATGACCATGTCCTTCTCATGGAGCCTGTGGTCGCTCTTCGTGTTCGCAGGGTTAGCGGGGTTGCCATCCGGGGGCGGCAACTCAGCGACCAACAACATCATCGTCGAGAACGTCCCGCCCGGTGCCCGGGGTTGGATCACCGGTATAAAGCAGGCCGGGGTCCAGATGGGCGTGTTCCTGGCCGGTGCCCTGCTGCCTGCAATGGCGCAGGCGCTCGGATGGCGGAGGGCGCTGGCGCTCTGGTCACTCATGGCCTTGGTCGGCATCGGGTTCACCCTGGCGATCGTTCCGGCTCGGCCCGTCCGCCGGCCCGGAAAGGAGGCTCTGGAGGCCGGTGGCCCGGTGCCGAGAGCTGTATGGTGGGTGTCGGTGTACGGTGTGACCATGGGCATCGGGATGGGTGCCTTCTTTGCGTTCTTACCTCTGTACGCGCAGGAACGGGTCGGCGTAAGCGTCGGGTTGGCAGGTATGGTTGTGGCCGTCTCCGGGGTGTCCGGGGTTGGCGCCAGGATGGTCTGGGGACGGATAGCGGAACGTGCCGGTGACCCGATCAAGCCACTGATCGGTGTCGGACTCCTTGGCATCGGTGCCGTCGCTCTCGTCTGGGCCGGTTCCTATTCAGCGCTGCTGATGTGGTTCGGGTCGGGACTCATGGGGATAGGACCCGGCGCGTGGATGTCGGTGGGAATGTTCGCGGCGATCAGCATGGCAGGACCGAACCGGACGGGAACAGGCACCGCCATGGTCATGCTGGGATTCGGGCTAGGGTTGACGATCGGGCCCGTGATCTTCGGGTGGGCGGTGGACACCACCGGTTCCTACGACATCCCCCTCGCAGCAGTCCTGCTCAACTTCGCTGCCTCGGTGCTGCTGATGCTCGCCTGGAGATCCCGAAAGGCCCGGCTTGCCGTCTGATTAGCGGCTGCGTGTTCTTTGGGCGCTCACGTCCGGGAGACCGGCCTCCGAGTTGAACGGTTCCCATGCGAGCGTTGTATGTGATTCTGCACGCCTAACCCCCGGTCCGTCTCCGGCCCGGGCGGAGGGAATCGGGATCAGGTTGCCGGAGCCGGCCCGAACGGGAGGAAGGGACGCTCTCCGAACGCAGCAGGTCGTGGCAGGCGAGGGCTCGTAGCACTAACCCTGATTCTCCTGTTCCCGGACACGCCCACGGCAACACGCCAGATCAACCACATCGTCGCGACCGGGCCGGGTCCCACCCGACGGGTGAGGTCGCGCCGATCCGTGACGGGACCATTGAAACGGATGTAGTCCCTGGTCAGATACTTCACATTCCATGCCCCGATCGTCCAGTACAAACCCCCGCACGAAGAATCGGGGCTAGGGGGCGCGGCTGCATTTCGCGTCTTGGCCTCAGTGTCGGCCGAGGAGGGAACCTCTGGCGGGTTGCCACCGGGCCGGACTCCTCTCAGCGACGCTGCCGTCTCGGGCTGTCCGCGACCTGCAACAATATCGAACGCACTACTCATCGACCCTGGAACCGACAATGACCGACGCACAAGAGCGAGTTCCCCTCATCGTTCCCCAGATGGGAGTGGTCGAGGAGGTGTTAGTCATCGAGTGGCTGGTCGATACGGGTTCTCGGGTTGTGGCAGGCCAGGAAGTGGTGGTGGTCGAGACGGAGAAGGCCGAGGTCGTGCTCGAAGCGCCGGCCTCGGGAATGCTGGACATCACTGTCGGAGTAGCGGACTACGAGATTCCGGTTGGAACGGCCCTGGCATACATCTCACCGTGACCCTTCCCACCTTCGGGCTGGACGGGAGGGTCGCGCTGGTCACGGGTTCGGCGAGCGGTCTCGGCAAGGCGATCACCCTCGGCTTGGCCGCGTGCGGAGCCCGGGTTGTCTGTGTGGATATTGACGACGCTGCGAACCGGCAGGTGGCCGACCAGGTCGGAGGGGTCGCCATCACTCTCGATGTGACGGATGCCGGTGCGGTCGAGCGGTCGGTCGATGAGATTGCAGCCCAGACGGACGGCATCGACATCCTGGTGAACAGTGCCGGTATCGGGGGGCGCTGTCCTGCCGTCTCCTATCCCCTCGATCTGATGGACAGGGTCATCGATGTCAACCTGAAGGGCACGTTCTTGATGTGCCGGTCCACGGGACGTCGCATGGTCGAGGCCGGCCGTGGTTCGATCGTCAACATCGCTTCGATCGGCGGCCTGGTGGCCTTCCCGGGAAGCGTCGGGTACCAGGCCAGCAAGGGCGGGGTCGTGCAATTGACCCGAGCTCTGGCTGTCGAATGGGCATCTTCCGGGGTCAGGGTCAACGCGGTGGCACCCGGTCACGTGGCGACCGAACTGGTCCGCAGGCAGTGGGAGTCCGAGCCGGAACTCAAGGAGTACTTCCTGTCCCGGACCCCGCTCAACCGCCTCGCCACACCCCGAGAGATAGCTGGTCCGGTGGTATTCCTAGCCGGCGACGCCTCAGCGATGGTGACCGGGCAGGTGATCGCGGTCGACGGGGGTTACACGGCGCAATGACAGTCCCGGCCGGTATGACCCCTGCCACCGCCCTGCGCATCCACAGCACGATGGTCCGCATCCGGCTGTTCGAGACGACGGTCGAGGAACTCTTCAAGGTGGGGAAGCTGCCTGGGTTCGTCCATACCTACATCGGCCAGGAGGCCATCGCGGCCGGGGTGTGCGCGGTGCTGCGGCCGGACGACTACATCACGTCGACTCACCGGGGTCACGGACACGCGATCGCGAAGGGCATCGAGCTCGGCTCGATCATGGCCGAGCTGTACGGCAAGGAGACCGGCGCATGCCGCGGTCGGGGCGGCTCTATGCATGTAGCGGACTTCTCGATCGGCATGCTGGGGGCCAACGGCATAGTCGGAGGCGGGTTGGGCATCGCGGCCGGTGCGGCCCTCTCGGCGAGGTATCGACGTACGCGCCAAGTGGCAGCCTCGTTCTTCGGCGACGGCGGAATAAACAAGGGAACCTTCCACGAGGCTCTGAACTTCGCTGCCGTGCACCGGCTCGGAGTGGTCTACGTGTGCGAGAACAACCAGTACGCCCAGTTCACGTCACGCCACCGGACCACCTCGGTGGAGGACCTGGCGTCACGGGCAACGGCCTACGGGATCCCGGGACGCACCGTGGACGGCAACGACGCCGGCGCGGTCCACCGGGCCAGCCGCGAGGCGGTGGAACGAGCCAGGGCAGGAGAGGGTCCGACCCTTCTCAACATGGAGACCTACCGGTTGCGAGGCCACTACGTGGGTGACGCTGAGGTGTACCGCGAGGCTTCGGACGTAGACCGGCACCGCCTCGACGATCCCATCGACCGGTGGGAGAGGACCCTCGGGGAAGAGGGGTTGATGACCCCGGGCGAGCGGGCCGAGGTATGGGAGCAGGTCGGCGAGCAGGTGTCCAAGGCAGTCCGGTACGCCGAGGAGAGCCCGCTCCCCCACGGAGACACCGCACTCGACGCGGTGTTCACGGTAGATCGGTGATGTCGTCGCGGACCGTGCCCGTGAGGAGGATGTCCTTCGGACAGGCAACCGTCGACGCGATGCGGATGGCGATGCGGGAGGACAAACGGGTATTGGTGCTCGGGGAGGACATCAGCTGGGGCGGTAACTTCGGCCAGTTCAGAGGCCTCGCCGAGGAGTTCGGACCGGACCGGGTGATCGACATGCCCATCTCCGAGGCGATCATCATGGCGGTCAGCGTGGGAGCTGCGGTTACCGGCTTGCGGCCGGTTGCGTCGATGAGTTTCGTGGAGTTCACGCTGGGCGCCATGGACGAGATCGTGAACCAGGCTTCGAAGTTCCGCTACATGTTCGGAGGTCAGGTATCGGTCCCGCTGGTCCTGCGGGCCTCCGACGGGATCCTGCGGTCGTCGGCCGGTCAGCACTCTTCGAGTCTTGAAGGACTGTTCACCCACCTGCCCGGGCTGAAGGTCGTCGCCCCGTCCAACCCGGCGGATGCCAAGGGCCTGCTGAGAGCGGCCATCGCCGAGGACGATCCCGTCATCTACCTCGAGAACAAGCGGATCACCTCCAAGCGGGGCCCTACCCCCACCGGTGACCATCTGGTACCGCTCGGTTCGGCGGCGGTCCGTCGCGAGGGAACCGATGTCACCATCGTTACCTACTCGGCCATGGTTCTTCAGGCCGAAGTTGCGTGCCGGCGCTTGGCACAAGAGAGCATCGAGGCCGAGTTGATCGACCTGCGCTCGCTCGTCCCGCTCGACCTCGACGCAGTGGTCGGATCGGTGCGCAGGACCGGGCGGGTGATCGTGGCTCATGAGGCGTGGGAGTTCGGAGGCTTCGGCGCAGAGTTGGTGGCCTCGATCACCAGCCGAGCCTTCAAGGAACTCCGAACGGCGCCGGTACGGGTGGGAGCCGCCCATGCCCCGATCCCCTTCAGCCCCCCGCTGGAACGGGCTGTGGTCCCCGGAGCGGACGAGATAGTCGCCGCTGCTCGGAGGCTCATCCGAGTCTGATCAGCGATCGGGGCGGCGAGTGTCCAGCCAATCCACAGTTCGGGATCCGAGCATCCGGTGAAGTGCGATCGCCAGTTCCGAGGATGACGACCCCGGGCCTGCGTGGGCCCGACCGCCGAGACGGAAGGTGTAGGTTCCCGGTCCCAGCCGGTACGTTTCCTCCTTCCCGGCTTCGAGTTCCGACCCTGCATACCTGCCCAGCCGTTCGGTCACTACGAACTCACCCTCGAGCACGAACGACTCCTCGGCCGAATCGTGGACATGCCAGGGTCCGTCGTCGTTGCTCCACTCGCGGGCGCCGGCCAACCAGACCCCCCCGTTGGGGCCGTCCGCAAGGGTGCGGACGAAGCGGCCCGGGAGTTCGGGCACCGCTTCCCAGGGAGCCCCGGTGGCGAGACCGATGAGCGGCTCTGACAGCAGTCCTCCGACCGAGGTGTCGTAGCGAACGGGAGCCGAGGTCATCATGAGGGCTAGCGTGGACGACTGCGCCCGTATACCTCCGATCACCTGCCCGGCTTCGACAGCGGCGTAGTCGTACTGACCGATCCGCTCCCCTGCGACAACCAGGCTACCCCGGATCACGAACAGTTCCAGGTCGGCAGTGAAGGCTCCGACGACCGCGGAGCCCCAGCCGGCCTGTATCCTCGCCAGCCTGGTGGCCGGACCCGAAAGGTCCTTCGAGAGGATGCGCGCTTCGATGCGGCCCTCGCAACCGGCGATCGTCATGGTTCGGCTCGGCAGGTCGCCCTCTGCCACGGCCCGCAGCGATCGGCGGCGCCGGTCGACGAGCGCGGGATCAGCGAACGAGTGGCTCATCCGTTCGTTCCCGAACACGCGAGTCGGTACGCATGCTGGGCCACCTCCTCTTCCGTTGCCATCCCAGAACCCTGCGGAAGGGGTCCGGACTCCCCAAGAAGATACCCTCTGACATGTTCCTGCCGCAGACCCTTCTCGTGCTGAACCTCCCCTGAGGGGATACGTCCTGCCTACGGGCAGAGACTTCGAGCTCTGCACGATGCCGACCGCTGAGCCCGAGCTCCTGCTTCGCCTATCCGCCTCCTTATTGCGATAGGTTGTAATAGCGTCTAGTTGTCCTATAATGTGGCAACGCTTCGGAGCGTCGGAGGACCACGGCGTTCGTAGTGTTCGGACCACCCGGCAACCCGAGGAATCCCCCATGCCCGACCATAGGAATACCGACTCGGAGGACACTGCGAGAGGGGACCGCGACGCCCCTTCCCATGGTCATCACGGGCACGAGTCGGGTGAGCACGGTCATCCACACGATACGGAAGCCCATCATGGTCATGAGTCGGGTCATCATGGGCATGAGTCGGGTGAGCACGGTCATCCACACGACTCCGAAGACGCCCATGAGCGGAACCAGCATCATTCCCGCCATGACCATCACGGGGATCATCACCAGGATCGAGAACACGATCATCACCCTCATGGAAGCGGGGACCACGGCCATGCTCATCCGCACGCGACGTCTTGGACGGGACGGGTGAGGCACGGTCTCAGCGAGTTCTTCGGGATGCATTCGCACGATCACGCCGAATCGATCGACAAGGCGCTGGAGTCCAGCGAGGTTGGGATCAGGGCGCTGAAGATCTCGTTCAGCGTTCTCATGGTCACTGCCGTGATCCAAGCCGTCATCGTCTGGTTCACCGGGTCGGTGGCGCTTCTCGCCGACACGGTTCACAACTTCTCGGACGCACTCACCGCAGTCCCGCTGTTCATTGCTTTCAAGTTGGGGAGGCGGGCTGCGAACCGCAGGTACACCTACGGGTACAAGCGGGCTGAAGACCTAGCCGGCCTGTTCGTCGTGCTGATGATCCTGCTCTCGGCCATCCTCGCCATATGGGAGTCGGTCGAACGGCTCCTGAATCCCCACGAGGTCCAGTACATCGGGGTGCTGTTCACCGCCGGAGTTGTAGGGTTCCTCGGCAACGAACTGGTGGCTCTATACCGGATCCGGATCGGGCGGCAGATCGGATCGGCGGCACTGGTGGCGGACGGCTACCACGCCCGCGTAGACGGCCTGACATCTCTCGCCGTGGCGGCGGGCGCGGTGTTCATCTGGATGGGTTTCGGCATGGCGGATCCGATCGTAGGTATCGCAGTGGGGATCCTGATCCTGCGCGTTCTCTGGAGTGCGCTGAAGGAGATCTACGGACGCATCATGGACGCGGTGGATCCGCAGTTGGTGGATCGTATCGAGCACACTGCCGGCTCGGTTTTCGGTGTTACCGGGGTGACCAGATGCCAGGTGCGGTGGATGGGCCATCGCCTCCATGCCGACATCGCGATCAGCGTGGAAGGTTCCATGTCAGTGGCGGAGGGCCACACAGTGGGCGAGCAGGTGAAACAAAGCGTGTGCCGGGATGTCCGGTTCCTCGAAACCGTGGTGGTGCATGTCGATTCCGCCGACCTCGTGGAGTGTTCCACGATGGCAGGCGAAAGGGAACTGGTCGGCGCCGGCCACTGACACGACTCTCCACGTTCGGCATCCGTACGAACGGTTCTGCGGTAGATCACCCGGTCGCTCGCGCCTCCCCCTTGTGCAGGATCCGGCTCGTTCCGGCTGGACCAGCTTTCCCGGGCATGACCTGTTGCGGCCCCTTTCTTCACGCCTACGGATGGAAGTGATCTGTCTGATCGGGACAGTCTCGGCAGTAACCCAGATACGCGAAATGGTGGGGGGTAGGGCGGAATCCGTACTTGTTCCGGAGGAGATCGTACAAGGGGGAGAAGTCCGACTTCGGCACCTCGATGGTGGTGCCACAGCCCTCGCAGACCAGGTGCTCGTGAGTGTGGTCAAGCGTCAGATGCCACATGCCGGGTTGACCGCTCCCCAGATGGATGAGATGGAGCAGCCCTATGCGGGCAAGTTCGTCGAGCGTGCGGTAGACAGTCGACGCGTCCACCTGTCCCGCCGACCTCGACACTTTCTCGGCGATCATCGACGCGCTCAGGAAGGCTTCATCGCTGCGAGCTAGGACACGGCAGATCGCCCTGCGCGGAAGGGTCAGCCGCAGGCCCGCTCGCTGGATGGCTCCGGTCAGCAGTTCTTCGGAGAGGTGATGCGCCATTGGTACTGATCCTAATTCTCACTTCGAGGTTTGAGCCGGACTGATGGAGGCTCTGCAGGAATCGAGACCGGCGGCGGTCCAGCCCGATGCGGTAGCGAGACCAGCACCGGGTCGCAGGCGTACGGTCTGGTTGTGGCTGGTTCAACCTCGGTCAACTGGTTCCTCGTCGGGGGCGTTGAACCTCTTGCGGAGGATGGACCATGCCCCAAGGGTCGCCACCGTTAGAACGGCTCCGGTGAATAGCACCAGAAGAATCAAGAGAATCACTTCCACTAGCACGCTGCTCCCCCTCTTCCTGATCCTGGTGAGACACTGTATCCCATCGAATCGCCGAGACCCAACGACTCTAGTTTGAGCGTGGTCAGTCTGCATTGCGAGCGGCGTGTTCTGGACCGCCATCGACGCCTTTGGCTGCGTCCTGCCTCCTCAACCAGCCAGCCACACCGGCCCGGGGACCCTTCTTCCGAGAGCCGTTCCCAGAGTCAGTGGAGTTCCTCCTGGGTGTCGCATGCTACGGCCCACGGGACAGCCGGGGTGAAGTTGAATATTCGGACGCCCGTCAACCGCCAGGAACACCCCTGGCGGTCGAATCACGACTTGACCAACGAACCGCCGGGAGACTGGCGGACACCTACCCCGGCGGTGATTCCCGAGCTAATGCGTGGCAAGCTGCTATTCCCGAGAGTCCCGCCCGCTCCACGGAGCCCGAGGCAGTTGCTTTTGCTTGTCGACGAATGGCGGGGTGTCCACTGTGGCCGCGTGCGCGGTTCCATCACCGTCAAGCAGGGAGACCTCCCTGCCGAGCCAGCCACCAGCCACAGGCTCATCGAACCGGACGTATCCGACACCTGCGTTCAGCGTGGGTGACCACGTTCCGATCGTCAAGTGTCCGACCGGACGGTTCTCGAAGTGGACACGCATACCGGCTTGCGGTGAGGCACCAGCACAGATCAGGCCGTACAAGAGCTGGCTGCGGTCGGCGTTCGCCAGCGCAGCCCGGCCGATGAACTCCCCCTTGTCGAGCCTGACGAACTGACCGAGGCCCGCGCCGAAGGGGGTCAGGTCCGGTTCGATATCGCTGCCGTTGTCGAGGATCCCGGACTCGACTCGTCGGATTCCCATGGACGAGGAAGAACTGAACTCCATCCCGAAGGCCTCTCCAGAGGCGAACAGGTCATTCCATAAGGCGTCATGATCGGTAGGCTCCGTACCGCTGTTGCAGTAGATCTCGATTCCTACCTCTCCGGTCCATCCCGTACGAGAGACCCACAATGTTTGACCGCGGATCTCGAAGAACCCAGCCCGAAAGTACTTGAAGTCCGTTGTCAACCCACCACCAATCGCAGCGTCCAGTACATCGAGTGACTTCGGACCCTGGATCTGTAGGACCCGTGAATCAGGATCCGAAACCTCTACATCCAGTCCGATAGCTTGAGCCTGGAGCCAGCTCATGAATTCGCCGTTCGCCTTGACATACCAATACCGATCATCGGCGAGCCGCATAACGACACCGTCCATCAGGACTGTTCCATCCTCGTTACAGGCTATTCCGTAACGACATCCCCCGACTGCGAGTGTCTCGACCTGGCATGTCAGAACGTTCTCCAACAGTCTGATTGCGTCTGGCCCGACGACTTCCAGCGGTTTCTCCGGCACGTCGTACAAGAGGACACCATTGCGTAGCCTCCAATAATTAGGGACAGGATCCTCATCATGGCTCATCTTGAGGGGATACAGGCGGTCACAGTAGATTCCGAATATCGTCTGATCAGTGACGTAGCGATGAGCGAACGGGGACTGAGAGATCCTATATGAACTCAACCGTACCGTGTCGAAGGAGTCGATGTAGAAGTGCTTGGTTCTCGTCATTCGTAACCTCATGGTGTGGGGTGAGCAGCAAGTTGACCGCCAACAGTCAGTGCCGGAGATCTCGCGATTGCATGGGATCCGGTTCTGCATGTACTACCGAGAACAGGATTCCAAGGTCCCGCATTGTCGTGCCCTCTGTGCTGGGGAATCATATACTTATGTCACGGACACGGGTCCGCGGACCGTTTCGACCCATCCCCGGCTCGACCCCATACCCAGCACGGCCTGCGCCGGTTGCTCGGGATGTGGCTCCGTGACAGTCGGCAGGACGCTCCTTACGTCGCTTCCGTCGCCTCCGCTGCTTCTCTGCCCGTGTATGGACCGGACAGGGCCCGGCCGGCATCCCGGTCGTCTCGCACGTCCAGTCGTTGGGATGGTCGGTCACAGGTGCTCCCTTCGATCGACTCCTGGTCTGGTAACGCGTCGGATCAGCCAGCCGACCACGGCCACGGTGAAGCCCGTAACGGGATCGTCGCCGATGGTGGCGAGTATCAGGCCCCATACGACTGCGACGGTGCCGAGGACCCGTATCATCTAGAACGGTGCTGAACAATGACGATTGATCGGGCCTGCCGCCCACCGACCCAGGAATAATGTCGCCGGTTGGCAGGCCGCTGGTGGATTGCTCAGTACCCTCCTAGAACAGTACGACTCGCGCCATCGGTCTGCCTGTGAATGGGTTGGCCATCGGCGGTACGAGGGGTGGGCGATCCTCGGAGTTCTCGCTAATAGACCAGGGGTTGAACTGTCGGTACGGGTAGCCGCCACCGTGAATCCTTGACGGAAGGGCAAGAATCCTCGGCGCACCGCCGATGTCGAACCGACCGTGACGCAGCAGCCGAGGGCGGCCTTGTGCTGGTCCAGTACCGAACGGAACGTCCGCAGCGTGTCGATGGAGCGGTGCTGACCCTGCCTGACTTGAGCTAGCCTTGATTCTTCTTCATGTTTCCAGACACACCCACGGCAACAGGCCACATCAACCACATGATCGTGACTGGGCCTGGCTTCACCCGACGGGTGAAGGTCCCACAGGGCCGAGACAGGATTGTGGAAATGGCCGTAGTCCCTGGTCAGAAGCTTATATCCCGCACTCTGCTCGCCTAGTGCAAACCCCCGCATCAAGAATCGGGGCTAGAGCTAGCCGGGACTTCCAGTCGTAGGGCCGTGTCGCGAGGCGGGCGCAGCCGAGGATTCCGTCGCAAGTGTCGGTAGCGTGCCTCTGCGGAAGCGCAGGCTGGCGACTCTGTGACCAAGGCGCCGTAGACCCGACTTCCTGGCAGCCAGGTGGACCTCGGTGAGAGCAAGGCAGCCTCTCCCCGACATGGCGCCCCTTCAGTGTACGACGGCCGCGGTCGAACCGACCCAACCTCGCACGGCAACGGCTCACGAGTCCGGCTTCAACAGGTTTCGCCACTTCACGCCGTACCATAATCCTTCAGGGTCCGAGAAGGGTGATCGAAGCGACGCCATCGGCTGGGAGTGGTGGTCCCCCATCAGGCATGCTGAACAATGACGACTATTCGGGCATGCCGCCCGCCGGCGCAGGAGTAGTGCCGGCCCTTGGGGGCCGCCGGTGGATTGCTCAGCACCCTCCTAGACAGTGACCTCTAACTTCAACCACATGTGGTGACATCCCTGGACGTGACCCGGGTCGCCCGACGTGCGGTACATACCGGCCGAAAGCAGGATGCTATTTCTATCTGGGACGGATCAACCCACCGAGGCGGCTAGCCTGACCGTGAGAGTGCGCAGCGACGATCGCCCGTGGACATCCGGGTAGCCGGTGCCCGCGAGACACCGGGCCTGGTTTGTGTTACCAATAGGCGACGGGGTGCGGGTCTCCCCGACCGAATACCGAAGGAGTGAGCGGATCAGCAATGTCCGGCTATGACTATGACTTGGTGGTGATCGGATCGGGGCCAGCCGGCCAAAGGGCGGCGATCCAGGGATCGAAGCTTGGCAAGCAGGTCGTGGTGGTCGAGCGGGAACCGCAGGTCGGGGGTCTCAACGTCACCGCGGGAACGGTCAGCAAGACCATGCGGGATGCTGCCCTGTATCTGACGGGCTACCGGGAACGGAACTTCTACGGCGAGTCTTACGCGGTGAAGGACAACATCACCATGGGTGACCTGATGGTGAGGACCCGCTACGTGATGCAGCAGCAGTCGGACATCCTGCGCAGCCATCTGGCTAAGAACCGGGTGGAGGTCATCACGGCGGAGGGCTCATTCGTCGATCGCCACACCATCAATCTCTCATCACACGACGGCAAGTCCAACCGGACGATCACCACCGACAAGGTGGTCATCGCGGTAGGGACGTACTCGACCACTCCGCCTGTGGTGTACGCGGACGGAAGGATGATCTTCGTCAGCGACTACATCCTCGGGCTGGACAACCTGCCACGCACGTTGAGCATCGTCGGCGCGGGGGCGATCGGGCTGGAGTACTGCAGCACCTTCGCTGCTCTCGGCATCCGGGTCACCATGGTCGACCGGAACGATCGGCTACTCACCTTTGCCGACGAGGAGCTAGCAGACGCGCTGGCCTTCCACTTTCGCCAGAGGGGGGTGACGCTCCGGCTTCGCGAGATGGTGCACGACGTCGAGTACCTAACCGACCAGCGGGGTCCACGCGTGAGGGTCAAGTTGGACAGCGGCAAGCAGATCATCAGCGAAGCGGTCATGTACTGCGTCGGGCGCACCGGCTCAACCGACATACTCAACCTGGCTGCGATTGGGCTGGAGGCCGACGGACGGCGTCGGCTGACCGTGGATGAGAACTGCGAAACCAACGTGGAGGGCGTATACGCGGCTGGAGGTGTCGTAGGATTCCCCGACCTTGTCTCCACGTCGCGGATGCAGGGTCGACGAGCAGCTCGCCATGCCTTCGGTGAGCCATGCGACACGTACCAGGACCTGCTGCCGTACACCATCAAGACCATCCCCGAAGTGGCGATGGTCGGCAAGACCGAAACACAGCTCACCGAGGAGGGCGTCCCATACGAGATCGGCAAGGCTCTGTACCGGGACACCGAGAGCAGCATGGTCAGAGGTGACGATACAGGCTTCCTGAAGATGCTCTTCCACCTCGAAACCAAGGAATTACTGGGAGTCCACATCATCGGGGACGAGGCAGCCGAGCTGATCCACATCGGTCAAGCGGTCATAGCCCACGGCGGAACGATCGACTACTTCGTCGAGGCGGTCATCGGCTATCCAACCCTAGCCGAGTGCTACACGACGGCGGCACTCGACGGAATGACCCGTCTCGGGCTGTAGGCCACACTCCACTCGGAACACCCCCGTTCATGCCGTCGTACCCCCTGGTCGGCATCCTGGGTGATTCCCCGGGTGAGCATCTATCCTCGCACGCTCCAAACCCGTCTCTCCGACAACGACGCCGACCGCTTGGTATTGTGCTCGACATGTCGTGTGTCTTCTTCTGGCCTGCGGAGGAAATATGTTGACCGGCGCCCAGATCGATAGCTACCACAAAGACGGCTACCTGATCGTCCAAAACGTGCTCCCTACTGATGAGATCGAAGCACTTATACGGGTCACCGATCGACTGCTGCAGCAAGCCCTCTACGTCCAAGGCCACGACGATGTGTTCGACGTCGGACCGGGCCACTCGCCCGCTACACCTCGGGTCCGGCGGATTAGACACCCGAATCTCGTTGATCCCGTGTACGACAGAGTGCTACGGCACCCGGCAATCCACCGGATCGTGGAGCAGTTGGTCGGTTCATCCGGTATCCGGTATCAAGAGACCAAACTGAACGTCAAGGCAGCCGGTAGCGGCGAGCCGGTGGAGTGGCATCAGGATTGGGCCTTCGTCCCCCACACGAACGACGATCTGCTCGCCGTCGGGATACCCCTCGACGACATGACTGTCGAGAACGGCTGTCTGAGAGTCGTTCCCGGCTCGCATCGTGCCGGCATCTTCGACCATCACGCCGATGGCCTATTCGTCGGAGCAGTGGATCCGGAACCGATTCGGAGTGTCCTGGAGACCGCGGTGCCGATCGAGGTCGAGGCCGGCGGCATCTCGATCCACCACGTCCGAGCCCTGCACGGCTCGGCGCCGAACCCGTCGCATCGTTCGCGCCGTCTTTACCTGCTGGAGTTGGGCGCTGCTGATGCCTGGCCTCTCATGGGGGTGGACGACCTGGCCGAATTCGACGGCCGCATCGTCCGTGGCCACCCAACGATCGAACCCCGCGTCGAGCCCGTACCGGTCCGGATTCCGCTGCCGAGAAGACCCGCTGGATCGATCTACCAACTGCAGGAGTCCGTGCCTTCGTCCGCGTTCGGCTAATCGCGATGTTCATCCGTGGAGGGCCACGGCTCCAGTAACCGGCTCAGAGGCGAAGTCCCCTGACCGGGGATTTGGACGTTGGCGAGGCTCTGCGCCCCATGCATCAATACCTGGTCCGGAGCGTGAGCGGTGGGTTCGTATCTCGAAAAGCGGGTTCGCCGGTCCTGGAACTCAGGCTCGAGTGTAAGTCAGGTCAGGCCGGGCTAACCGTTTCGTACCTATGGATTACCTCGTTCATACAGTGCCGCCGCTATCCGATTGCGCTGTCCGCAAACCAGTTGCGGCCTCCGCAACACAGGGTTAGAGTCGAATTGCCAGGCCCCCGGCGAAGAGGTACCCCGTCATGCGTAGCAGCCGCAAGCCCCATCATGTAAGATCGCTCCTGATCAGCATGGCAACTGTGATGCTGGTCTTCACAGCGTGTGGGGAATCGGAACCGGAAGAGACAACAACGGCGGCGACGGCGCCGGCCACCACGGCCGCGCAACCAGAGCATGCTTTTGGTGGTCGGTTGGCTGAGGTGGTTGAGCGTGGTGTGTTGCGGGTGGGTGTTGCGTTCTACGCGCCGACGTCTATCGAGACTCCCGAGGGGGACATCAGGGGTGTTGACATCGATGTGACGGGCCAGCTTGCCGAGCGGCTGGGTGTTGACATCGAGTACATTCCGGTGGGGTGGGACGTGATCGCGGCGGGTGTGCAGGCCGATCGCTATGACATGACGGTCACTCTGGTGGTGAGTGATGAGCGGGATCAGGTTCTTGATTTTTCGGATCCGCTGTATTCGGTCGACCAACTGTTCCTGGTGCGTGCTGACAGTCCGTATCAGACGCTTGACGATCTGAACGATCCGTCGGTTACCGCGATTGTGAGTGTCGGTTCTTACGGGGAGACGGTGGTCGACACCTATATACCTAATGTGACCAAGCGGACTGTGGCGGGGATCACGAACGTTCAGGCGTTGGCCGAGGTGTTGACGGGCCGGGCCGATGTGGAGGTTATCGAGACGCCGTTCACGACTCGTCGTGTGAAGGCACGGTATGGGGATGATGTGAGGTTCATTCCCGATGTCACCGAGCCGTTGCAGAGCGACTTCGTGGCTTACGGACTCCCGGAGGGCGACAGCGAGTTTGTGGAGTACGTGAACGCGTTCCTCGCCGATCTCAGGGCCGCCAACGCGATCGAGCCACTGTTCGACAAATACGTGGAAGAACTCCTCGAACCGATCATCATCGAGGAGTAGATCGTCAGGACGGGCGAACGCGAGCGGGCGGACGGCCGCCGTTCCCGGGTCCGCGGTAGTAGGCTGTTTACGGTATCAGTCCCTAGCCGTGGGCCTGACGTTTCCGATCCGTCCTTATCGTGCCATGCGGGGACAGGACTAGTTCCTGGCGGTACCGGTGCTGACCGGGAGCACGTATGGAACTGAGCTTCGACCCGGTCTTCGCTCGGATTCCGTTGCTTCTCCAAGGTCTGTGGCTAACCGTCTCCCTGGCCGTGTTGGCATTCGTCATGGGAACCGTGGGGGGGCTTCCCCTCGCCTTGGGGCGTATGTCCTCGGCGCTGCGGTCCGTGATTACGGGGCTGATCGAAGCAACCCTGTCGACTCCGGTCCCCCTCCAGCTGTTCCTGGTGTTCTTCGGCTTGACCACGTTCGACCTCTTTTTCACACCGTTCCAAGCAGTCCTGATCGTCTTGACCTGGAACCAGGCAGTCGTAATGGCCGAGAACTACCGGGCTGGACTGCAGTCGGTACCCGAGGGCTACAAGCGCGCAGGCGTCGTCCTCGGTCTGAGCCGGACCGACCGGTACCGGTTCGTGATCCTCCCGCTGGCGATACGGGCCGTCCTCCCACCGATGACGAGTTCGACCGTCAACCTGATCAAGGATTCAGCCCTCGCCGGCTTCATCGGTGCGACCGACCTTCTCAACGCAGGCTTGATAGGTGCCACGGAGAGCTTCAGACCGATCGAGTTCTACACGGTCGTTGCCATCGTCTACTTCGTGATCTCCTATCCGGTCGTGTTGCTCGCGGATCGCATGGAAAACGCGATGGCAGTCTCAAGGGACCGGTGACGTATGGAGTTCGTAGGTGAACTCATCGACTACATCCCGGCATTCTGGCGCGGGTTGCGCTACACGCTCGGGCTCGCCGCCATTGCGCTAACACTCGGCGTGGTGCTCGGCCTCTTGATTGCCCTTGCCCGGATGTCAAGATACCGATTCTTCAGGATCCCGGCCACCGTGTTCGTCGAGTTCTTCCGGACCACTCCCCTAGTCGTCCAGATAGTCTGGATCTTCTTCGTGCTGCCAGTGATTCTCGACATCTCGCTCTCATCCTTCCACGCAGGAGCGATCGCCCTGGGTATGAACCAGGCGGCATACAAGTCCGAACTCTTCCGTGCCGGTCTGGAGGAGGTGACAGGCAGCCAGCGTCGGGCCGCACGGGTCCTCGGGCTCAGCCGGCTGGATGCCTTCCGGTTCGTTGTGGCACCCCAGGCAATCGCGGTCATCCTGCCGGCATTCATGGCCCATACGATGCTGCTCGTCAAGGGGACAGCATACGTCAGCATCCTGCGGGTGCCGGAACTGACGCATACCGCGACCCTGATCTCGCTGGACTCCTTCCGGTTCCTCGAGGTCTACGTGGTAGTCGGTGTGATCTACTTCCTGATGATCTACCCACTTGGTGGGCTCGGACGCTGGTTGGAGAAGCGAGGGAGCGGCAGATGGAGGGTACAGCAATGAGCAAAGGCAGGTCGTCAGGATCACGGTCGGCGAAGGTCACCGTGAGATCGCTTGACAAGTCGTATGACTCCTTGGCAGTGCTGCGTGACATCTCACTCGAGGTCGAGCCCAGTGATGTACTGGTATTGATCGGCCCCAGTGGCTCGGGCAAGAGCACACTGCTGCGGATGATCGCCCGGTTGGAACCGTTCGACCGGGGCGAGCTATGGATAGGGGACCAACTCGTCGGGGTCGGGCAACACCAGGAGCCGGATACTGAGAGGTCCCTCGCAGCCCCCGATGTCCGCCACGCCCTTCGCAAGGAGGTGGGCATGGTCTTCCAGCAGTTCAACCTCTTCCCGCACCTAACCGTACTCAGAAACGTGACCCTCGCCCCAGAACGGGTCAGGAAGCTCAGCCAGGACGATGCCGAGAAACTGGCCATGACCCTGCTCGAGAATGTGGGCCTGTCGGAGAAGGCCCACGAGTACCCGGCGCGCCTGTCGGGTGGGCAACAACAACGCGTCGCGATCGCACGAGCTCTCGCAATGGGTCCGGAGGTGATGCTGTTCGACGAGGTGACGTCCGCCCTCGACCCGGAGCTCGTTGGCGAGGTTCTCGCCGTCATGAGAAAACTCGCGGATGAGGGGATGACGATGATCGTCGTCACGCACGAGATGCATTTCGCTCAGGACGTTGCAGACAAGGTCATCTTCATGGACGAAGGAAGGGTGGTTGAGATAGGCCCACCCGACCAGATATTCCACCAACCCCGTCAACCGAGAACCCAGGCATTCTTGAGGAGGCTGCTAGCCCGGTGACTCGACACCTACCCGGTCTTGGTGCGGGGGTTCGTTCGGCACAAACCCCCGCATGAAGAATCGGGGCTAACGCAAGCAAGGCCGCAACCAATAGGACGCTCCATCCATTGAGTAAGAACGAGTTCTAGCCGAGCCGTGCCACGATAGCTTGGATCATGGAGAGGTGGGCTTCTCTCTTACGCGTCATGTCTGGTGGGTCTTACGAGCCTAGAAAGGTGTTGAACAATGACGATTGCTCGGGTGTGCCGCCCGCAGACCCAGGTACTATGCCAGCGGTTGGCAGGCCGCTGGTGGACTGCTCGGCGCCCTCCTAGAACGTCCTACGGCTGTCCCCAGTCTCGGATTGCAATCAGACTCCGTCCTCTTGGCAAGGAAGCTGTTTCGGAAATCCGGAAGAGCAAGGTTGATCCGGAGTATGCGGTTGAACACCTTGACGCCCCGGAACCTGTGGCGTACGCGGCTGATTCGTTCCGATCAGGTTTTCTTGGCGGCCTTCGTGTAGCGGCGGACAGATAGCGGGGCAAAGATCGCGATGACGATCCCGGCCCAGATGATCGAGTAGATGACGGGATGCTGGAGGGGCCAGACGGTGGGTTCGGGGGTTCCCGGGGGGATGTTACCGAACAGGGTCCGGGTGGCGTGGGCGAGCGACGAGATCGGGTTCCACTCGGCGAACACTCGCAGCACCGTCGGTAGGTTCTCGGAGGGGACGAACGTGTTGGCGATGAACGTGATCGGGAAGATCACCATGAACGAGGCGTTGTTCAGCACCTCGACGCTGGGAACTATGAGCCCGACCAGAGCCATCATCCAGGAAATGGAGTAGGCGAACAGCAGGAGCAGGCCGAACCCCGCCAAGGCGTCGAGGATGCTCCCGCGCATTCTCCAGCCCACCAGAAGGCCGGTTAGCCCCATGATCAACAGGGTGAGAACGTTGTAAATGACGTCGCTGGCCGTGCGTCCCAGCACCACTGCCGCTCGGGACATGGGCAGCGACCGGAACCGGTCGATGATGCCCTTCTGCATGTCGTCGGCTAGGCCGGCCCCCGTGAAGGTGGCGCCGAAGACCACCGTCTGGGCGAAGATCCCCGCCATCAGGAACTCCCTGTATGAACCGCCGGGTATCTGGATAGCGCTGCCGAACACGTATGCGAAGAGCAGCACGAACATGATCGGGGATATGAGAACGAACACCAGAATGTCGGGGACGCGCTTGATCTTGATGAGGTTGCGCTTGGCGATGACCATCCCGTCGTTGATCGCGTACAGAACGTTCACGCTGCTCCCCTTCCCTCCGTATCCGGTTTCGATCCGTCGTCCTCCGGCTGGGTGACGTGACCCGTCAAAGCCAGGAAGACATCGTCGAGAGTGGGTCGGCGCAGCACCACGTCGCTCACCTCGATGCCTTCGGTGTCGAGATCTTCCAACACTCGGGCCAGCACAGGTGCCCCGCCGGAAACCGGTGCGACGACCACCCTCGGGCGCTCGTCGTCCTGGAGTTCACCCACCGCGACCCTGGCCAGAACTTCTCGGGTGGCAGGAAGGGTCTCGGCATCCGTCACCTTCACCTCGAGACGTTCGCCCCCTACGAGGTCCTTGAGCTCGTCGGAAGTTCCCTGGGCAATCGCCTTGCCGTGGTCGATCACCAGGACATCATCGGCCAGCCGATCTGCCTCTTCCAGGTACTGGGTGGTGAGCAGGAGGGTGGCACCCCGCTTCACCAGGTCACGAATGATCCGCCACAATTCCTGGCGGCTGGGTAGGTCCAGCCCGGTGGTCGGTTCGTCGAGAAACAATACCGGGGACTCAGCCACCAATGCCCCGGCGAGGTCCAGGCGGCGCCGCATACCGCCCGAGTAGGTCTTGACAGGGCGGTCCGCGGCGTCGGCAAGGTCGAACCGTTCGAGCAGTTCACGGGCCCGAGTCCTGGATCTCTTGCGTCCCAGCCGGTAGAGCCGACCGATCATGTCCAGGTTCTCGAAGCCGGTCAGATGCTCGTCGACCGCGGCATACTGGCCGGACAGGCCGATCAGCTTGCGAACCTCGGCCGGCTCACGTAGGACATCCACCCCGGCCACCGTCGCACTTCCCTCGTCCGGTTCGAGGAGCGTGGTGAGGATCGACACGGCTGTCGTCTTGCCGGCTCCGTTCGGCCCGAGCAGCGCCACGATGGTGCCCTTGCGAACCGACAGATCAAGCCCGTCCAGCGCCACCACGTCGCCGTAACGCTTCACCAATCCCTTGGCCTCGATTATGTTCTCCACTGCCTACCATCCATTGACGATCACTACACACGCGCCTGGTCGGTGCCCGCTCTCCCCGATACCCGCACGGAACGCCGAGGCGTCCAGACGACCCTCCGGCGCAGGAGTTTAGAGGGTTGCAGCCTCTACCTGAATCCTGCCGCGTCGAGCTGTGCGGTCAACGACCGATAACGATGCGTTCTGAGGTTTTCCAACCAACGTGGAGAGTTTCCAGACCGCCACGACATGGGCGGCGTCTGTGTCGGCAGTTCCGGAGGCGGCCGGCAGTTGCCAACCTTGACGGCATCCACCCGGTCGAGTGGTACGACCTGTGTTCCCGGGCTGCGTACCAGTCGCTCCAAGCGAATCGGGTGCTCGGGTTCGGATCGCCTGTGCCTGGGCTGTCGCGGGGATGGTCACGACAGAACTTGTTTGACTCCGCATTCTCCGGACACCTACCCGTGAATGGCTTCTCCAAACCTGTTTGGTGGCTTCTCTCGCGTGCAAACGACGGGCAAAGGTCGCTCGAGTCGGCGGGCTTGTCCAGTCCGCCGCTATTCCAGGTCAGGGAGTCTGCCAATGGCTACCCATTCGCTCAGACAAACCCCACGTATGAAGGATCGGGGTTAGCCGATCGCGAACCAAGCCGACGAATGGTATATTAGGCTACCCTAACGTGTTCGATCAGGTACCGGTTAGTCACGCGAGTAGCCAGTCACGACAGACTCAGCCCGAGAGCCCTTATGCCATACCTGCAGGCAAGCGACATCTCCAAACGCTTCAACGGTACGGCCGCGCTGGCCGGTGCGGATCTCGCTGTTGAGCAGGGTGAGTCGCTTGCGTTATTGGGGCCGAGCGGCTGCGGTAAGACCACCCTGCTCAGGGTCCTTGCCGGCCTAGAGGTGCCAGACCGCGGCACCGTCACGGTAGCGGGCAGCGTCCTTGCCGATGAAACGACCTTCGTCGCGCCGGAGCGGAGACGGATCGGGATGGTGTTCCAGGATTGGGCCCTCTTCCCCCACATGACCGTGGCAAGGAACGTCGCATTCGGACTGGACAAGGCTGAGATCAATCGCGGCCGGGTCTCCGAGACGTTGGAGTTGGTAGGACTGCAGCACCTAGCCGACCGGTACCCCGACGAACTGTCGGGAGGGCAGGCACAGCGGGCGGCTCTGGCCAGGGCCCTGGCCCCGAGGCCCCGCGTGTTGCTCTTCGACGAGCCTTTCTCCAACCTCGACACCGGACTACGCACCAGGGTGCGGGGGGACGTAGCGGCGCTGATGCGTGAAGTCGGTATGACATCCGTGTTCGTCACCCACGATCAGGAGGAGTCATTCGTGGTCGGTGACCGTGTAGCCGTGATGCGGGACGGAAGGATCGTGCAGGTCGGGCGACCTGCGGAGATGTACCAGTATCCCGCTTCGCCCTGGGTGGCCACGTTCCTGGGTGAGGCGAATGTTCTTGCAGGCGAAGCTGTTGACGGCCAGGCGGCAACCCTGGTGGGCGAAGTCGGTCTAGTCGACCCGGTGAAGGGGGCATGCCGGGTGGTGGTCCGTCCCGAGCATCTGACGGTCATCGAAGGAGATCGGGCGGTCGTGTCTGCGGTGGAGTTCTACGGGCACGACACCTCGTACCAGGTGACGCTCGCAGGGACCACGCTCACTGTTAGAGCGATCGCAGGACCGAACTTCGCGCCCGGTGATCGAGTATCGCTTGCCTACACGGGTCCCCCGGTGGTGGCATTCTCGGGCGGAGCCCACTGACCGATCCTGGGTTTGACCCCCCGCCTGTCAGCCGTGCGGGAAGTGCTTTGGTGGCTGTCGGTTGCCGGTCGAGCCGAACCCGGGGAACTACAGTCGATCGGGACTTGCTACTCGGTCTCGGCTTGCCGCGCCCCGAGTTCCTGCTCGATCATGGCCAAGCCGATCTCGCTCTCGCCGATGCGCCGCAGCCGCTCGCAGATGGTCCCGATAGTGGACTCTTCCTCGATCTGTTCGTTCAGGAAGGTCTGGAGGAATGGGAGGCTGTCGAGATCGCCGAGTTCGCTTGCGAGTCGGTAGAGACCTCTGATCTCTTCGCTTACGTGCTGCTCGTTCCGGAGTGCTTCCTCGAAAACGTGGAGAGGGCTGTCGAACTTTGACGTCGGATTGGGAATCGCACCTATCTCGACCCTCCCGTCCCTGTCAAGCACGAAGTCGATGAACATCTGGGCATGTACTCGTTCCTCGCCCGACTGACGACTCATCCACGCCGCCATACCAGGACGGTCGTCGGCTTCGAAGTGTGCGGCCATCTGTAGGTACGTCAGCGAAGCAGCCAACTCACAGGTGATCTGATCGTTGAGGGCTACCTCCATCTGCTCGGTCAGGGCCATCGAAGTGCTCCTATTCGTCGTGTCATGCCGGGCCAATTGTAATTCCGGGGACTGTTGTAATTAGGACATGGCCGCTTCATACAGATCAGGGTCTCTATCCATAAGCATCAGGGTAGCCTAAGTAATACTCACTGGCTGCCTTGACATAGTAGATTTGGGCGTTCTACTGTATGTCCCGCGCAAAGGATCAACACCGGAGTGCTTGGAGCACGACGGAACGGCTCGGAAGGGAGCGGAAGATGAATCGTTCGGTGCTCACCATCGTCCTCGTGTTGGCAGGCATCATCGCCTACTCGTGCGCCGGCTCCGAAGACAGCATCACGGTGTATTCGGGCCGTACGGAGAACCTGATCGGCCCGCTCATCGAGCAGTTCACAGAGACCACCGGGATTGACGTTGAAGTGCGGTACGGGCAGTCGGCTGACCTGGCTCTGCTGATCCACGAGGAGGGCGACCGGAGCCCAGCCGACGTGTTCATCTCCCAGAGTCCCGGTGCTATCGGATTCCTCGCGGAGCGGGGACGGCTTAGGCCAATAGATCACGACACCCTGGCTCTCCTGCCCGCCGAGTTCCGCAATGCGGAAGGGAAGTGGGCCGGCATGTCCGGCAGGGTCCGGGTGGTGGTCTACAACCGTGATCTCGTCGACCCGTCGGAGCTGCCCGGTTCGGTATTCGAACTAACGCAGGAACGGTTCCGGGGACAGGTTGCGGTGGCGCCGGCCAATGGCTCCTTCCAGGACTTCGTCACGGCGATGCGAGAGATCCACGGTGACGAGGTAACCCTTGGTTGGCTGAGGGGATTGAAGGCCAACGACGCGCGCAGCTATGCGAACAACACATCGATAGTCCAAGCGGTGGGCCGGGGTGAGATCCCACTGGGCCTGGTGAACCATTACTACAACCTACGAGCCAAGGCCGAGGACCCGTCTGTCGCTTCCGAGAACTACTTCTTCCCCAACCGAGATATCGGCTCGCTGATCATCGTCACGGCCATCGGGATCCTGACCACCACCGACGACACTGCCCCGGCCGACCGATTGGTCCAATACATGTTGGGCGAGCAGGCGCAAGAGTTCTTCAGCGAGCAGACCTTCGAGTACCCGCTCGCCGGCGGGGTGCAACCCTCCCCTGGCCTGCCTCCACTAGCAACCATCGAGGTTGCCACCTACGATTTCGATCGGCTCGGAGGAGGGCTGGAGCGTACGAAGGAACTCATCGATGAAAGCGGGCTCGAAGGTTCCTGACGTCCGATCCACTCGGAGGACCGGAGCGAACCCATACCGCTGGGTCCTTACCTTCCTGGTAGGACTGGTCGGCGTGGTGTTCCTAGCCCCGACCGGCTACCTGCTCGCGGGAACCTTGAGCCTGGGCGGGGAAGTGTGGGCGACTCTCGCGACTTCTCGTACCCTCCGGCCGCTGGCCAACTCGGTGGCCATAGCAACCAGCGTCGCTCTGTCCTGCATGGTGCTGGGGACGACCCTGGCCTGGCTGGTCGCCCGAACCGATCTCCCCGGACGAAGGATGTGGAGGGTCGTGCTTCCCCTTCCCCTCGTGATTCCCTCCTTCGTTGGCGCCACTGCCCTGCTTTCGGCTTTCGGCCCAGGGGGTCTCTTACCGCTCGTCCCTAGGACTGAAGGGTTTCTGGGTGCGTTCGTAGTGCTCACGCTGCTGAGCTATCCGTTCGTCTATCTGCCGGTACTGACTCGCCTGCACACCACCGATCCCAGTCTGGAGGAGGCCGCCCGGCTTCTGGGTAACAAACCGGTACGTATCGTCGCGAGGGTGGTACTCCCACGGATACGGAACACGATGGCGGCCGGAACGATGCTCGTATTCCTGTACGGACTGAGTGACTTCGGCGCCGTTTCCCTGATGCGATACGACACCATCACCAGGGCGATCTACTCGGCACGACTCTTCGACCGGTCAACATCCTTCACGCTCGGGCTGGTTCTTGCCGTGCTCGCGCTGAGCGTGGTAGCACTGGAGCGAAGTTTCGGTCGCGACCCGCGTCCCGGACGATCCGGGGGGGAAGAGCAGGTCAGTTATCGGTTGGGAGCCGCTGTTCTTCCCGCTATGGGCTTGGTTATCGGAGTTGCCGGAGCGGGTCTCGTCGCACCGTTAGGGGTTTTCGTTTTCTGGGTCTTGCGCGGCTCTTCGACCGTCGGCAGCGGCTACGCGGGTATCGGTGAGGGATTGGGGTTCCTGCTCCGGCCGGTCGTGGGTTCCGGGCTCGCTGCTGTGGCGGCGGCGGTCTGTGCGGCGGCGGTCACGCTTCCCGTCGCCTACAAGGCCGCCCGGCATCGCAGCCGGGTATCGGGCTTGGCCGCAACCACCGTAACCTCGCTGTTCGCTCTTCCGGGACTGGTTGTGGCGCTGGCGATCGTCTTCTGGGCAATCCGGGCCCCGGGTCCCCTGGCAGCCCTCTACCAGAGCTTCCCCCTGCTGGTGGCAGCTTACGTGCTTCACTTCGGCGCTCAGTCGATGCGCGCTTCCAGAGTGGCGATCGCAGACGTATCCCGGCGTTACGACGACGCCGCCCGGACCCTCGGTGTGAAGGCCTACCGGCGGTTCTTCGCGGTCGACCTGCCGCTCATTCTGCCCGGGGTGGTGGCCGGCGCAGGATTGGTGCTGCTGTCAACCCTCAAGGAGTTGCCAGCGACCCTCTTGCTTGCGCCTATCGGGTTCGACACGCTGGCCACACGGATATGGAACGCCGCCGAGGATGGTTTCTTCGCAGAGGTCGGAATAGCGTCGCTCGTCCTTATCCTGCTATCGGGCATCCTGACCTGGGGACTGGTGCTACGTCGCGAACTGAGATTGTGAGGGTTGCGGATCTCAGTTGGCGCCCGGTGTGGGATCGGAGTGTTCCTGGTCCGCTTGGGGCTCGGTTTCCCCGCTTTGCGTCAGAGCCGACGGGGGCACCGGGGCCAGGTACCCGACGATAAGGAGCAGGACACCCACTCCCAGGAACGACACCACCCGCTCGAGCGTTCCGGTGTTGGCCAGGTCGAAGAGGAACAGCTTGATGACCACCAGGCCCATGAGCGAGGCGCCACCCACCCAGACCATCCGCCGGGCCAGCCGCACGCCCACCACCATACCGCTGAGGCCGCCCAGGCCCCACACGATCGACAGCGAAGCCTGGAGGGTGGTGGATTCGACCATGGAGTCGAACTCGAACGGAACTCCCGACCAATGGTGGACTGTCCTGGCGACCACCATGGCAATCAGCACGATGCCCACGATGGTCAGAGGCGGTGCCCAGTTCCCTCCCAGGATTCCCTTGCCCGCAATGTCGGGCTCCTCGTCGGCCAGCTTCTTCCAGGCGAGAACTCCCACCGCAACCAGGATGGTGACCAGTTCCAGCGGGTTGAGCAGCGGCAGGTAGGTCAGCGGCGGGGTATGGCCGTCCGACGAGAGGTTGGTGGACAGTGCCAGCAACGCCAGAGCGAGAAAGACCGGGCCCGAGCATGCCACCACGTAGGTCCGCCAATGGACGACCAGCGGCCACCGCAACGCCAGACGGGATAGCAGGGTACCGCCCGCCGGCGCCAGCACCGCCAGCAGGGCCATGCTGATCGGCCAAGCCCCTGAGGAGACCCGCTCGACCTGCCAGTGGACCTCGGTCCCGAGCAGGATCGCTACCACCCAGTAACCCGCTGTGTGCATGATCGGTGTCGCCCGGGGGAAGGCACCCTCGCATACTCTCAACACCGAGTAGTAGGTCACCAACGCGACGATCCAGGCCGCCCATCCATTCCTCCCGAGGGGGTGGTCCTGTGACGTGAGCGCCAGGATCACGAACACCACCAGGGCCGGCAGCAGCGCAACTCCTACCGTCTTCAGTCGCGGCCAGTCGAGTGCCGGCGATGCCAGGGCCAGACCGCCAAGGGAGACCGTGACGAACACGATCGCGACGCTCAGCCTGCGATCCACCTGCACATGGAGCATCGTCTCAGCGAGCCCACCGAAGATCCACCATCCGACACCCCAGACAAGAGCCAGCCAGGTAAGGGTGACGGTGTCCTCCTGCCGGTCGCCCTTGCGGTCGAGCAACCGGCCTGAGAACAGACCCACTACCGCAAGCAGCATTGCTCCGAGGAAGAGTCCGTTGAGAACGGGCGTCAGATCGCCTGCTTCGGAGGCCGGTCTGTCTATGAGGTAGGCGATGAATGACAGGCCGCCCATGGCCTGCAGGATGGTCCCGCCGTAGGTGGCGAGCCGGCGTTGAAGACGAACTCCGAACCAGACGAGAACGCCACCTTGGATTACCCAGGCCACCGAGGTGTACTGAGCGCCGAGCGCGAGCGGAACCGTGAGTGCCACGAACGCAACGGAGAGCGCCACGTACGCATCTCGAAGAGAGCGGGATCCGTCGCCGAGCCGGTGGGCCAAGAAGGCGAACCCCCCGAGGATCACCGCGATCACACCGGAACTGATCGCCGGACCGTACTCGAAGTGGTCGGTCAGGATCCACTGCAGACCGAGACCTGCGAACGGGAGACCGAAGACAAACGGGCTGGTCGTCCAATCCCTCACGTCTAGGCGCTGCCGAACGGCGAACAGTAGAGGGATGGTCAGGTAAAGGAAGACCAGGAGAGCGATCAGTGGCTGAGTGGTTGCCCAGTCAACTTCCCGATACCGGCTGAACAGCCAGAAAGCCGATACACCCAGGGTGAAGCCAAGACCGAGCAGGTTGAGTTCGGGCCAGGTCTTGAACCAGGCGACGGCGACAACGGCGGCGCTGAGAATCAGGTAGAAGCCGAATACGAGTACATGATCTCTTGCGTTGGAATAGGCGAGGACCGGTGCGATAAAACCACCGACGATGCCTAGCACCGCCATGGAGCGCGCATCTTCGAGCACCGCCAGCACGCCTGCACCGACGGTGATCACCACGACCGCAACTGCCGCAAAGGATGCAGGCACCAAGTCGTACACCGCGTGCGCCACGTATGTGGTCAAGTAGAGGACCGCGATCCCACCTCCTTGGAGGCTCAGCCCGTAGGCCGGGTTGCGACCCCGGACACGCCAACCAACTACCAGCAGCAACACACCGAAGAGGGCGACCAGTATGTGCCTCACCTGGATGGTCAGGGTTATCCATCCCTGCTCGAGCGCCACGCCCAGCAGGAAGCCGAGCCCGATCAGCGAGATCAGGACTCCCATCTTGACCGGTACGTTGCCGGTGGTGGCCCACGTCTTGGCGAGGTCGAGAGCTCGTGCGCCCACCGACGGTCCGGGCGCGGCAAGCGTTGGTGTTGTAGCCGGGACCACAGCGCCGGATGGGGCCGGCCGTTCGACAACTGCCGGTTCAGCGGCACGAACCGGCTCGGGTCGGGTCTGGTCGGGATCCGGGAAGACCTTGCGGAGGGTCGGCCCCACCTTGTCATCCTCGAAGAGTTCCGGGGGTACTGGCGGCAAGGCAGGCTCGTCAGCCTTCGCCGACTCATCGGGGAGGCGGCGGAGATCCTCCAGTTTCTCGGAAGATAGAGGCGTGACCGATGGTCCGCGCTCGACGGCCTCAAGCCGCTCCTCAAGCCGTCGGATCCGCCCGGCGAGGACGAGACAGTAGAAGAAGGCGAATATCCCGGCGCCGAAGACTGCGACAGCGAGGAAAACAAGGAACCCCAGGGCTTCTCCCGGTTGTGTGCCCGACATGGTAGCAACCACATCCCCGTGAGGGGCTGAGCAGCAGGTCATTCCTAATGAAGCTACGTGGACATCCACGAGGAAGGCCCGAGCCCCGCGGCCCGCTTGCTCGCATCGGAACGCCTTGACACGGCTACAGGTAGATGGCAGCATCGTCCATCGCGAACGCGCTTATCAAGAGTGGTGAAGGGACAGGCCCAGCGAAGCCACGGCAACCGATCCGTTCGGTGCCAATGCCTGATCGATGAGGCAGCCCACGGCGGACTCCGCTGTCGGCGCTCACTGTGGAGCGCGTACCGACAAAGGAGAACGCCGACTATGAGCCTGCACAGAGCCGCCTGCGTCCGTTCGATACCGGGAGCCTTCCGCCTGTCACTTGCGCCTGCGTGTCCGCGCTCTCGGGTGACAAGCCCCGGGCAACCCCGGTTGCCCTTCTGATCGCCGGCACCCGAGAGCTGGATCCGGCGCAGCAAACCCAACAGCCCAGGGCGCTAGCCGTGTCCGGGGACACCTACACGAGGAAGGAACACGGATGACAACGCAGACCGAACAGAAACTCAACGACGTAGACATCGGGGCCGTCGGAGCCCTCGTCACCGCGGTGGCGGAGGATCCGGATAAGGGTCAGACCGAGTGGCAAGCGACCGTGAACTGGACGGGCGCCTTCCGGTCAGAGGCTTCGATCCGGGATTTCGACCCGATCCCGTCGGACGAACCGGCCGGGCTCGGTGGGACCGACACCGCCCCCAATCCGGTAGAACAGGTGCTCGCAGCGCTGGGCAACTGCCTGGCGGTGGGGTACGCGGCGAACGCCACTGCGGTCGGAGTCGAGATCAACGACCTGAGGATCGAACTCAGTGGGGACGTAGACCTGCAGACTTTCTTGGGCCTGAAGCCCGGCCATGCCGGCTACGGTGGCCTGTCGGTGAAGGTCCACCTTGACTCCGACGCCACGGACGAGCAACTGGCCGCCCTCCACGACAAGGTCGTCAACAGTTCCCCGGTCGGGCACACGCTGAGCAACCCGGTACCGCTGAACATCGAACTGGCCTGATCGGACGGACCCGCTCGCGGCCGATTCGCCTCTTGTTACCGCGAATACCGGGGTCTTCGCGACCACTCCCGACCAGGGGTAATGGTAGGGGTCCCAGGAGTCTGTCTCCTCCTCAACCGGAATCTGTCTCCCTCTTCTCAGCTTCCTTCCGATTCTGGAGACCGCAGCAACCATCGGGGTTAGACAACAACACAACTCCCGCTGGCTGTCTAACCCAGGAGGGAACGGGTGACAGCCCGCCGGCCTTTTCGGGTATCCTTCGGGACATGTCCGTTCCTGCGGTTCCAACAATCCGCGGTGGTATCGAAGTTGAGATCAACGACGACGATAGCAACTGGGTTCAGAAACGGTATCGGGCTGCTGAACTGCCCGAAGTGCTCGCCCGGGACCGTGACGTGCCCCGCGCCGAGGTGGTGATCATCACCCAGTTCTGCCGTGACTGGCGGACCTGGCCAGAAGACCGCGAATGGATGCTCGAAGGCGAACCCGACCCGGCCGGCGACCCGTACGACCTCGCCAAGGTCGCAGCGATCGTCCGCGGCCTGTGCGAACGCTGGGATCATCCGACACCTGCCTGGATCGAAGGCGTCCGAGCCCCAACCTAAATACTCCTATTCCTAGACAAGGGCCGCCCGGTCAACCCGGGGTACGAGGCGACCCGTCGGGCCCTTGCGCCCTCCGCCTGCGCGAAGCATGGCGTCTACTACGAAGCCGAAATGCTGGAGTACAAAAATGACGTGTTCGCACGGATCCGCGCTGTGTCACACACCGCCAGAGAACAGAACTCTCAAAGGAGCCGACGCACTGGCACAGACCTTTGATCTACGTACCCTATGTCGTCGCACATGAACGAGATGACGTGGTTCGTCGCGCCGTCCGAAGGGTGGACGGCGAGTTCGGCTGACGGGAGCCGGAAGAGCAGCCCACCGTCTCCGACATCGATGTTTTCGAAACCGAACGCATCGGCGAGGACCGAGCGCACGTCTTCGGGCTCGGGTGTGTTGATGAGAAGATGGACCCCGATGATGGCCACACTGCCTCCTCCCCCGGCGGATCGATCCTCACCCGGCATCAAGTGCGTGGCATCGTAACCGCTCGGGACGGCAGCCTCTATCCCCGATAGACTCAGCCCGTTGTCGCCAGCCGGTCGCGAGGGCGCGTTCACACTACGCGCAGTCGTTACGGTACCCGCGGGTCCCACGATCAAACTAGCCTGAGCGTCTACACGCGAGTTCGCGGCGGCGCGAATTCCGGTGGAGGAGCCCATGGCGCATGTAATGACGGTGCAAGGTCCTATCAACCCGGCAGACCTAGGCCCCACCATGACCCACGAGCACATCTTCGTGGACTCCCGGCATGCATGGAGCCCGTCCCCGGAGATCCTCGATCCCGAAGCCGCCACTCGGCCATTCGAGGTACGTCTGGCCGGGGTCAGCCGATGGAACCAGTCGGCCTACCGGCAGAACCTCGTCCAGAGTCCCGACGACGACTACGACTTGATCTCCGAAGAGGTCGGAGAGTACGTGCGGGCGGGTGGTGGCACGATCGTGGAGCTGACCACCATCGGTCTGAACCCTGCGCCGCTGGCGCTGGCCCGGCTCTCTGCCGATCTGCATCTCCACATCGTGGCCGGAACAGGCTTCTATGTCCAGGCGTTGCATCCACCGTGGGTGGAAGGTATGAGCGTCTCGGATCTGACCGGGTTTCTCCGGCGGGAGGTCACCGAGGGAATGGGCGGGACGTCGGTCCGTCCGGGAATAATCGGAGAGATAGGGACGTCGGAGACACTGTTCGACGTGGAAGAGAGGATCCTGCGAGCTTCGGCACGGGTCGCGGTCGAGACCGACACGGCGATCAACGTGCACTGCCATCCTCCTGCCCTAGAGGTGGTGCAGCGCATCCTCGACATACTCGAAGAGGAGGGCCACCCGCTCGATCGGACATCTCTGTCCCATCTCGATGAGATCACCGATCTGGTCTATCACCGGGCTGTCTTGGAGCGGGGACCCCTGGTGGGGTTCGACAGCTTCGGCCAGGACGGCTACTTCGAACCCACATGGAAGTCCAAGAGCGACCAGGCCAAGCTCGAGACCATGCTCGCACTCGTCGAGGACGGGTTCGAGGATCAGTTGCTCATGGCCCAAGACATGCACAAGAAGCATTACCTTCTCCGCTACGGCGGCTTCGGCTACAACCACGTCCTCGCTCGGGTCGTACCGAGGATGAAGGTCACCTACGGCGTCGACGATCGGCTGGTTGACAAACTGCTGGTCACCAACCCGGCTCACCTCCTGACCAGGAAATCTGGCGCGGCATAGGAATTGCCTGACGTTCCGGGCGGGCTGGTCGGAGCACTGCGCGCCATAATGGGACGGCTTGGCAGTACCCCGATTGGGGAGCCTCGGAGGTAGATGGTGCTGGTCGGATACGTGAGCGACGAGTTCTACGTCGCCATCCCGGATGTCGAGATCGAGTTCACGAGCGGAACGACCTCGGTCCGGTCCCGATCCCGCGCATCCGGGTCGGTTCATGCCGCCGTCGATCCGGGCGCCTACCGTGTCTACCTGACCCGCGGGGGCTTCACGCCCAAGTGGGTCGACATGGAGGTTGAGGAGGGCCGGATTCACCACTTCCGGCTGCTGTCGGACAATCTCAGCGGCTATGTGTGGCCTAAGTGGACCAGGTCCGGCGAGGTTGGACAGGTCCGCCTCCACTCACCGCACGACTCGGTCGTGACCCTCTGGCGGTACGGATGGGAACGCGAGTTCATCTCAAAGCTGGGTCACTTCGACGACGAGCCGCGCGGGGCATACGCTCAGATACTCCCGGACGGTGACGTGACCCGGTCAGGCGTTAAGTGGAGCGACCACGGTTACTCGTTCCCCGAGGTCGATCCGAGGGTCTACGTGACGGCGCCCGAGCGATCAGGGCTCTACTATTTCCACGCCAAGGACACGACCGGGGCTTTCTTCTCCTTCCCGTGGATCGTTGCGCCCCGGAAACCGCATCAGCGGTTGGCCGTCCTTGCGTCCAACATCAACTGGAACTGCTACAACCATTACGGGGGACGCAGCAACTACGTCTCCGCCATCACGCTCTCCCCCATACCCCACTTCAACTTCCGCCAGGAGGAGGTCTACTACACGGACCCGGCTCTCCAGCCTTGGATAGCGGACGAGTACGACCCGCTGTCGTTCGACCGTCCCGAACCCCTCAACATGACGGAAGAGAACGGGAAGATCATCGATCCGATGGAACGCCGCGGCGAGGAACACGTCGCGCCGGCCGAATGGCGGCTGCTCGGATGGCTCGAGCGGGAGGGGTTCGGCTACGACTATTACGCCGAGACCCAGTTGCACTTCGACGAGATGCCCCTCGAGGACTACGAGGTGTTGATCATCAGCACCCATCCCGAGTACTGGTCGGCCAAGATGTACTACCAGGTCAAGTCGTGGGTGTTCGACGGGGGTGGCAAGCTCATGGTGCTAGGAGGCAACAGCCTCAACTGCGAAGTGGAGTTCTTGGATACTACGACGATCACCGTGCGGAACAACGACCACCGTAAGCGCCCTCGGGGCTACGAGAGCCGGTTCGGGACCCGGCACGAATCCGAGGCGCATCTGACCGGAGTGGTAACGACCCACACCGGCTACGAGACCGGCGCCCCCTACCGGGTGATCGACCCTTCCCATTGGGCTCTGGCAGGAACCGGCCTATCCGAAGGTGACCTCTTCGGCACGGAGTCGCTTGACCGGCGGGCGCCGGGCGGCGCCTCCGGGCACGAGACCGACAAACGGACTCCATCGTCCCCACCTGGAATCAGCCTGATCGCCAAGGGAACAAATCCCGACGACGGCGGCGCGGAGATGGTCCATCACCGGACCCCGAGCGGCGGCGAGGTGTTCTCGGTCGCTTCCATCTCCTACACCTGCTCGATCGCGGTCGACGACCAGATCTCGAAGGTGACCCGTAACGTTCTCGAACGGTTCCTGGGCTCGTGACTCCACTCCCCCACATCCGCCGGACCGTTCCATGAACCGGGTACTCCTGTTCGGGATCGACCAGATGATCCTGCCCCTAACCGAGCAACTGATGCAGCAGCGGACCTACGCGAACCTGGAACGGGTCCTCCATGGCGAGGGTGCGGTGTCGGAAGCCATTCCGTGCTGGCCTGCCTGGACCCCGACCAATTGGGCAACCATCGCTACCGGGGCGGATCCCGGGGCGCACGGGGTAATAAGCTGGGAGGTGTCCCTGCCCGATGGCCGCTGGCTGACCAGCTTCCACTCCTCGGCAGTGCGCGCCGAGACTCTATGGGAGGCCGCCGACCGAGCCGGGTTGAAGGTCGGGCTGGTGCACTACCCTGCGTCGTGGCCATCACGCTTGGAGAACGGCTTCGTGATCGACGGCTGCGCCCTGCCCGACTACGGCCAGACCCCCTTCGAACTGGTGTCGGGTCAGGGGTACTGCACCGACACCAACCTTCCCATCTCGCAGCGGGTCTCCTTCGATTCCGAGTCCCGGTGGACCAATCTCGGCGGGGGATTGCAACCCAGAACCGGCACGCTCGAGGTAGTCGCCAAGGTGGGCGGGGCCGTCACCCGGGTGCCGTTCGCGGTCACCGGCGACAACCGGTACGACCGTATCGTCCTCAGCCTGTCGAGGGACGGGCACGACCTACTGGCCACGGTGCAGGTAGCGGAGTGGAGCGATTGGTTCGTAGTCCCGGTAGGTGGGATCGAGGGGCGCACCCGGATACGGCTGATCCGCTGCGACCCGCAGAGGGGAGACTTCCACCTCTGGCGTAGCCAGATACTTCCGGTCAACGGTCCATCCGAACCCGGTTGGATCCTCGATGACCTCACGCGGCGGCTCGGGCCCTACCAGGAACACGTCAGCGAGATCGCCGCGCTGGGCGGAGCGGCCGACTACGAGAGCCTCGCCGATGAAGCCCGCTATCAGATCCGCTGGTTCGCCCGCGCCATGCTGGAGTTGCTGGACCGATACGGATGCTCGCTGGTCGGGTTCCACTGGCACTGGCTGGACTGGGTCAACCATTTACATCTCGGGCATGTGGACCCCGACTGGGCCCACTACCGAGCGGACGGAGCAGAAGAACACCTCGAAGTGATCCACGACGCGGTTGCCATGATCGACGAGGCGCTCGGCATCGTCCTCGACGGTCTCCGGGACGACGACCTCCTCATCCTCGTGGCGGACCACGGCAACCTGCCCGTGGACCGGATGATCAACTTCCGGCGCTACTTCGTGGAGACCGGGCGGACCGTGCTCGTCGACCCGGGGGGTTCCATCGACGAGGCGAACACGGATTGGGACCGGACCCAGGTGTACGTTCCCGACCGTCTCAACGCCCCGGAGATACGCCTCAACCCGGCGCTAGACCCCGGACAGGCCGGGGAAGTGATGACAGAGGTGATACGGGATCTTCGCACTCTGGTCGATCCCGACACCGGTAAGACGCCTATCGCCCTGGCCTTGCCCAAGCGCGAGGCGGCACTGCTCGGCTGGTACGGCCCGGACGCCGGTGACATCCTCGTCATCCTCGAATCCGGGTACGTGTGGGACACCGAGGCCCATATCGACGCCGAGATCATCGATGCGGCGATAGAAAGCGACGTGGCTCCGCACTGGCATGGCGCCGTTCCGTCTCCGGTGTTCTCGGACCATCCCCCACCCGAGACAGCCGCCCACGGCCATGTACTTCCCACAGCCGCAACCTCGCTGTCGTCCAATATGGCCATCCTCGCCATGGTCGGCGGTCCGGCCAGCCGCGGGTACCGGAGGGATCCGGAACGGTTGGGTCCGGTATGGCTCAAGGACATCGCGCCGACCATCGCCCATGTGCTCGGTATCCCACCACCCCGCCACAGCTCGGGTGGCGTTCTGCACGACTTCCTGGGTCGGGATCCCGGAACCCTGGAGCGGGACACGGACCCGCCTTCCCACTACCGGATACCGAGAGATGTCAAGGATGCCCAAGTCGGCATGTACGACTTCTCGATCCTTGACACGCCTGCCGCCGATAGCTGAACGCTGCCGAGACCCCGCTCACTCCCAATCCGGGAAGGGCTGCTTCCAGTTCTCGTAGATGATCGCGTCTTGTATCTCCCTGGGAATGGTCGGCAGCCTCGTACCTTCGACGATGTCGTTGATACGTCTCAGGCCGCTGATCACATTGGTGATGGTCCCTGACGGGTAGTCGGAGGCCAGCAGCAGCTTGTGGTCGACCCCGTATTCCATGGCGGTGACCATCGCCTGCCAGTAGCGCCACGGCCGGTAGTGGACAGCCGATATGTCCGCGTACATGTTGGGCGATTTTCGGACCAGGGCGACGAGATCCTCTTCCCAGGGGTGACCGAGATGCGCGACGATCATCCTCAACTCGGGGAACTCCATGGCTATGTCCTCCAACTGGAGAGGCAGAGCCCAGCGCAGCCGGGCGCGGCTGGGGAAGGTGGTGCCCTGGTGCCAGATGATGGGGATGCCATATCCGGCACACTTGCGGAAGAAGTCCCAGTAGGCCCTGTCGGTCGGATCGAAGTGCTGGTAGGTGGGCCCGAGCTTTAGCCCATGTAGACCGAGGTCCTCCACGCAGTGGGTCAGCTGGTCGATCGCGTCGGATGCCGTCGGGTTCACGGACGCCCAGCCGATCAGCTTCTCCGGATGGGTAGCCACGTATTCGGCAATGAGCTGGTTGGGCACCACGATGCCTGTGGGCTCCGCCTGTATCCCGAACACCACGACCTTGTCCGCCGGCGTAGAAGCCTCCCAATGGTCCTCCGGCCGTGAATCGTAGGAGTGCAGATCGAGATGGGCGCTGTGCACCTCGCCCCCGGACTGCTTCATCTTGACCAGCTTGGACGCCAGGGCTTCCTGGGCGGCCTCCTCCGACCAATGATCCGGGTACCAGCCTATGTGGGTGTGGATATCGACGATCACGCTTACAGCTCCTCTCCAGGCCGGCCCCTGCCCCGACGGTGGGCCGGATGGGATGTCGGCGGGATCATGGGGCGATGATCCCGTCCGGATACCGGTCGAAGACCTTGACGTCGTGGATCGGGACGATGTGCCGGGCCGTTGCCCGCACCCGCGCGTAGCAGTCGAGCGCCTCGTACATGTTCTCGCAGAGACCGAGCATCTCACCGTCCTCCACGTTCTCGTAGAAGAAGTACGAGTCGGAGATGGCGACCGTTCCGACCGCGGTGTCAACCTCCACGACGATCGACTCCCGGTGGTGAGCCCCCGACCACCATGTCCGGAGGCCCGGAGCGACCTCGTCCTCGTCCTCCAGCAGGGCGACCCGATCCCAGCTGTCGGTGACGAGATCCACCAGGGTGTCCCGGGGAATCGACCGCCAGCGGTCGTCGTGGGGGTGGTCGTGCGTGGTGTGGAAGTGGATCCAGCCCCGTCTGGCGATGCAGATCCGGGCAGATCTGAACTTGTGGAGCGTCCCGGTGGTGTACAGCTCCAGCGGGGTCAGCAAGATATGGGTGATGTCATCGGGTGTGAGGCCAACAGTCTCCAGGGCGCCGGTCATGTAGTGCTCCGGCTGCCTCTTCAGGTCGCCCTTCGGGGCGTCGTGGAGGTAACGCATCTTCGGCCAGCCTTCCTCGACCATGGCGGTGTCATCCGGGGGGGAGGTGTTTACGAGAGCCGTTATCCCTCCTCCCTGTATCAGGGTCACGTTGAACCCCAGCGGGTACATCTTGTCCCAGTGGCTCATCCAGAAGACCTCCGGTCCCGCGATCAGCGACTCGCCGACGCTCAGGACTCTCACCGAGTACTCCATTACTTTGCTCCTTTTCAGAGGTGACCATTCATCGAGAGAGATCCACCGGCCTGCCCGTCCATGACGATTCGTCCAATGCCAGAGCAACCTCCAGCGCCGCCCGGGCGTCCTCCAAGGACACCGGCCAATCGCGTATGCCCCGAACCCAGCCCAGGAAGTGGCGGTCCTCGATGGCGACCGAACCTGCCGCGGTGCCTCCGACGTCGAACGAACCGTGAGTCCTGAGCCACTTGTTCTCCTCGAGCGAGTAGACCCTCGTCGCCGGATCGCGCATCTCGACGTATCCGGCGCCGCGAGTACCGAAGACGGCAAGCCGGTAGTCCCCCGCCAGCCTCGACCGGTCGTTCATGACCCAGTTGAACTCCACCAACCCGACCGCTCCGCTCGCAAAGCGCAGGGTCGCCACGACTGCGTCCACCGCGCCGTCTCCCACCGAGGCGGTGGACGCCGGCATGGACTGGACCCGGACGATATCGCCCGCCAGCCAGCGGAGCAGGTCGAGGTCGTGGACGCCCACCTCGACGGGTAGGGTCGTCCGGTGTGCCAGGAGGCGTCCCTCGAACGCCGGCACGTTGCGGCGAGCACTCAGGCTGACCGGATCACCGATATCACCGCCCTGCACGCTCCTCGCCAAGGCCAGGTAGTCGGGCTCGAAGCGCATGGTGTGACCCACCGCTAGCCGGCCACCTGTTTGCCGGGTGATCGCGATGATGGCATCGGCGTCGTCGAGGTCGTGGGCGATCGGCTTCTCGCAGAATACGGGAAGGCCAGCTTCGAGGCAGCGGGCCACTACCGGAAGATGCTGCTCTTGCGGGGTGCAGACGAAGACCGCTTCGAGCTTACGGCTTGCCAGTAACCGGTCCACATCGGCGAAGAAGCCGACCCCGGAGGGCAAGCTAGCGGCCACGCCCGGGTCCAGGTCGCAACATGCAACCAGGTCCGCTTCGGGAAGCGCGTCCAGGACCCGGACATGCACCGAGCCCATCATCCCGATACCCACTACCGCGCAGCGGACTGGATTCACGCTTGCCTCCTTCCGGCGGTGCCACCGACAGCCGGCACGCTATCGGCTGTTCGGGACCGGTGCTCCATCGGCCGGTATCTTGGTTGACGCGGCCGGGCAATTACCCAATAATCATGCCACGCAACACCGTTGCGATGCGCGCAACGCCGGGGAGGGTCGGATGAAGATACAGGAAGCGCTCCGCCGGCAGGGCCTGGTCAATGCGGTGACGCCGGCGGATAGCGACCGCCGATTTCCCGACGGCGCCGAGTTCCGGATCGAGATCCCGAGCGTCGAGGGTCCCACTGTGCTGGCCGCGGTGGTAGAACAGGCGGATCGGTACGACCTCACCGTCAACCGCATCTCTCAGGGCAGCGGGGGCATGCTACTCGAGGAGGGCGAACTCCGGGAGATGGCCGCCATCGGCGCAGAGACGGGTCTCGAGGTGTGCCTGTTCACCGGGCCCAAGGCCGGTTACGACATCGGCGCGTTCAGCCGGTCGGAAGACGGGCGCAGCCAGTTCGCCCAGATAAGAGGTATGCGCCAGCTGCGGTACGCTGCGGCAGACATCGCCAGGGCTACCGAGGCAGGGATCCGCAGCTTTCTGGTGGGTGACCTCGGCCTGCTGGCGGTCCTGACCCGGATGCAGGCCGACGGCGACCTCCCCGGCGAGACCGTATGGAAGATCTCGGCCTACATGGGGGTCTCGAATCCGGCCTCCGTCCGGCTGCTGGAGGAGATGGGCGCCGGATCGGTCAACATTCCGGCAGACGTGACCCTGGAACAACTCTGGGAGATCAGGTCGGCCGCATCCATTCCCATCGACCTATACCTGGAGACTCCCGACAGTATGGGTCCCGTCGTCAGGGGCCACGAGATCGCCGACTTCGTGGCGGTCGGGGCACCGCTGCACGCGAAGATGGGCCTTGCCAACGCGGGTGGCGTCTACCCTTCCGGTGGCCAGACGGTCGACACCGCCATTGCCAATGCCCGCGAGAAGGTGCGCCGGGCTGCCCTCGCTCTGGAATGGCTGAAGAGGGAAAGACCGGCCTCGGTCCAGTCGAAGCCACACGCTGCGGGGCTCGGCATCCCGGTTGTCCCCTAAGGGAGTGTGATCCGCGTCATGAGCAATCCGGTGTCATGTTCCGCGACCTCACCCAGCCTGCACGGTCACGTTCATCCATCCGGCGCGGTGTGGGTTCCTCGGTGAGGCTTCTCTTCGCCGAGTTGACTCGTGATGAGTCCCGAACGATAGCCAGGGACGGCCTGCTGGTCCTACCTGTCGGTGCTACCGAACAGCACGGGCCTCATTTGCCGGTCGGGACGGACTCGATCGGCGCCGAACACGTGGCACGGTCAGCGGCGGCGACCGTGGCCGACCGGTTCCCGGTAGCGGTGGCCCCGACCCTCTGGTACGGGTCGTCTCCCCACCACATACCATTCGGGGGCACAATGTCGCTGACCGCCGGAACATTCCTGTCAGTTCTGATGGACCTCGGGCGGTCGATCGCCCGCGCTTCCTTCCGGCGGCTCTTCATCGTCAACGGTCACGGCGGGAACCACGAGTTGATCGGTCTCGCCGCACGTGACCTGGCGCTGGAGGAAGGCATGGATGTGGCGGCATGCTCGTGGTGGCATCTGGCTGCCGAAGGGCTTGCAGCCGCCGGAGCCCGCGAGATCGGTCGGCTTCCCGGCCATGCTGGTGCATTCGAGACGTCGGTGGTGCTGGCGTTGGAGCCTTCGCTGGTACGAAACCCTCGACCCCATCGACCGGGATGGGTTTCATCCGTCGGCTCCATCGACGTGCCGGTGAGGGTCGAACGTCCGGGAAGCTGGGAGGCGACCGATGGGTTCACCGACAGCCCTGCTGCCGCATCCGAGGAGTTGGGCCAAACCTTTCTGAAGATCGGCATCGAATCGGTGGCTGCTGCCATGATCGACTTCCACGAGGGTTCACCGAGCGCGGAGGGCACTCCTGACGAAAGGAAGAGGACATGAGCGACTTGTTCGAACGGGCCGCCACGGCCATCGACACCAGACGCGTGGTCGACCTGGCCCGAGCCTTGTGCAGCATCTCGTCGGATGATCCCCGAGCGGAGGGTCCACGGGCGGAAATCATCGCGGATGCCTTGGACCGCGCCGGGGCGGAGGTTCATATAGCGGACGTAGTCGAAGGCCGCCCGAACGTCATAGCGAGGGTGAAGGGTGACGGCCGGAGAGCGCCGCTGGTGCTGCAGGGACACATCGACGCCGGCGTGTACCAGACTGGCTGGACCCGACCTGCCCACAGCCCCTGGGAGTCAGGCGGGCGGCTGTACGGCGGAGGTGTCACAGACATGCTCGGAGGGGTAGCGGCAATGGCTGCGGCTGTCGAGGCTGCGACCGGATTCGGACCCCTTCCCGGTGACCTCGTACTCCACGCGACGATGTATCACGATGGCATCGGGCTCGGCTCGAAGTATGCACTGATGACCGAAGGACCCGACGAGGGCTACGGGATCTGCGGAGAGCCCTCGGATCTGAACATCCATACGGGCAACGGGGGGGCATTCAAGTTCGAGATCACGCTTACCGGGTCTCCCGCGCACGTATCGCGCATGGAGTCTGCCGTAGACACCCTCCGCCCGGCGGTGGCGGTCTACGACAGGCTCGTAGACCACGAGTTCTCGCACCGACCCGAGCCCCGGCTCCCCGACCTGCCGCGGCTGCTGGTCGGGGAACTCAAGGCCGGCGACTCACCTGCGGCCGTGGCAGAGTCGGCGACCATCCGTGGTGATCTGCGTTACGTCCCCGGGATGGACAGGGTCACAGTCAGGCAGGAGATCCTGGATATTGTCGACGGCGTGGTGCCGGACGAGGTAGCCCGCAGGGTGCGCATCATCGGTGTCCATCAGCCCTTCCTGGGGGCGACTTCGGGTCCGTTGATCGATGCCATATCGGCCGCCCAGGCCGCCATCGTCGGCCATGTTCCGCGAGTGACCCATGAGTTACCCGGCCAAGCCTTCGTCACCGACGCCGCGGACCTGGCGGCGGCCGGACTGGAGACCGTTGTGTACGGCGTCGGGGCCTGGTACTACGCCCCGGACGAGTGGGTCTGGATCGACCATCTGGCCGGGTCTGCACGTGTGTACCTGGCTGTGGCGGCCATGCTCGGCGCCGATTCGTGACCGACCGAGCGGGGCGACCTTCCGGATCCCGGACGGCATGATCGTCGACGCCCATACCCATGTCGGCTCCCGCGAGCACTTCAGCCCCCGGTTCGTGGCGGAGATGGTCCGAGCGTGGGGCGAGATGAACTGGCCGGAGGACGATCTCGCCGCCCACCGGGAGGCCATGGAAGAGGTCGACCGGGCGATAGTGGTGGCGATGGACGCCCCGGCGGTCGGGATGGTGGTGCCTGATCGGTACGTCAGCGAGTACGTGGCATCCCAGCCGGACAAACTGGTGGGGTTCGCGAGCGTCGATCCCAACCGGCCCGACGCGTTGGAGCGCCTTACCTTTGCGGTGGAGGAACTCGGTCTCACGGGCCTCAAGGTAGGGCCCATCTACCAGCACTTCGACCCGACCTCCCCTCCTGCGATCGCCTTGTTCCGGCGGGCCGAAAAGCTGGGCCTACCCGTGCTGTGCCACCAGGGCACCACCTTCGTCTCGGACGCGCCGCTGCGCTGGGCCAGACCCTTCCTGATCGACGATGTCGCCCGTGCGTGCCCGGATCTGCGACTGTTCATCGCCCACCTCGGGCACCCCTGGTGCGAGGAGACGATGGCGGTCATCCGCAAGCACCCCAACCTGTACGCGGATGTCTCTGCCCTCCACACCAGGCCGGTCCAGTTGTATATGGCGCTGCGGTCCGCAATCGAGTATCGGGCCACCGAGAAACTCCTGTTCGGAAGCGACTTCCCTTTCGCCACACCTGCCGGCACCGCCGAAGCCTTGCGGTCCGTCAACGACTCGGTAGGCGTGGGCTGGCCGCCGATTCCCACCGAGATCATCGAACAGATCATCCGGAGTCCCGCGCTACGGGTACTGGGGCTCGAAGATGAAGTAGCCCAGGAGGGTGTTGTATGAGAGTCGAGCGGATACGTACCACGGCGGTGGCTGTGCCCATGATCGAGGAACGGATCATCGCCGGAGCCAGGGGAACCCACAGCCGTTCGCCTTTCCTGATCGTCGAAGTGGACACCGACGAGGGTCTGGTGGGTCTCGGCGAGGTGTCCTGTACACCTCTATGGAGCGGCGAGGACTCTGCCACGGCCCGGCATGTGATCAGCGCCTACATTGAGCCGGCGGTCTCCGGCCTCGATCCCCGGTCCCCCGAAGCGCTCCAGCCGATGATCAACGGAGCCATCGCCGGTCACTACTTCACCAAGGCCGGGGTGGAGATGGCGCTGTGGGACATCGCAGGCAAGGCGGCTGGGCTTCCCGTTCATCGGCTGCTTGGAGGGCCGGTCATGCCACGTATCCCCACCAAGTTCTCAGTGACCGGTCGGGAACCGGAACGTGCCGCGGAGGTCGCCTCCTGGGCAGTGGAGCAGGGCTTCGGAGCGATGAAAGTGAAAGTCGGCAGGGGCGGGGTCAAGGCCGATGTCGCCAGGGTGGCAGCGGTAAGGGCAGCGATCGGTGACGATGTGGTCCTCGGAGTGGATGCGAACGGCGGATGGAACCGGGGTGAAGCGATCCAGGCCGGCGGACAGATCGCCCCGCTGGGTGTTTCGTTCATGGAACAGCCGGTACCGGCCCGGGACCTGGCGGGAATGGCCGAGGTGAGGCGCCAGGTCAGGATGCCGGTGGTCGCCGACGAGTCAGCCGGTACACCCGAAGACGCGGCCCTGCTCGCCGTGAACGAGTCATGCGACATCCTGTCGATATATGTCGGAATGGCCGGCGGGATAGCCTCCGCTCGGAGGGTGGCGGCCGTGGCCACCTCCTTCGGGCTGGGATGGACCATCGGATCCAACCTGGAACTCGGAATAGCGCTGGCGGCGCATATCCACATCGCAGCCTCGACCCCCGGCTTCGATAGGCGTGTCCCAGCCGACATCCTCAGCCCCTTCTACTACGAGGGAGACGTGATCGCCGAGCCTCTCGACGTGAGAGCGGGCGAAGCCATAGCCCCTGAAGGTCCCGGGCTGGGCGTGAGTCTCGACCGGGATGCCCTGGAACGCTACCGGGACACCGGTTGAAGCGGCCTGAACTGGTCGCACGGATGCTGATTTGCGGATAACCGGGGTTGCCGCCACCCCAGTCGAGGTTCCGCGGCTGGCCCGCTTCCAACCCAAGACTGCGCACGGCGCGGTGCGGGCGAGTCGCTACGTCGTGCTCGAGATCGAGAGCGGTCCGGGAAAGGTGGGAATCGGGGAGATCACCTGCGATCCACTTTGGAACGGCGAGGAAGCCACGGAAACGTCCAGGCTGCTGAACGGTCCTCTCGGGAACGTCCTGCTCGGGGCCGATCCTCTCCAGTGGGCCGATGTGTCTGCCCGGATCGACCGAGCGATTACGGGACGGCCGTTCCTCCGGGCGGCTGTCGAGATGGCCTGCCTGGATGTTGTGGGGCGACACTTCGGGGAACCGGCCCATGCGTTCTTGGGGGGCGCCTACCGAACGGAGATCGACACCAAGCTCGTGCTTCCCGCTCGGGATGTGGACACTGTGCGAGCCATGGCTGCGGACGCTGTCGGGCTAGGAGCGACCACCTTGAAGGTAAAGGTAGGGCTCGGGGTTGAAGAGGACCTTGCCCGCGTCGCCGCGGTCCGCAGCGTTGCCGGACCGGATGTCCGGATCACCGTCGATGCGAACGAGGGCTGGACCCCGGAGGAGGCGACCGCGGCGTTCGGCGGCTTGGCCCCTCTCGGCGTGGTTGCGGTCGAGCAGCCGCTGGCGAGAGGATCCGCCGGCGCGTCCGCCGCTCTCGTCCGGAAGACGTCGATGGCTGTGATGGGTGACGAGTCGATCTGGACGGAGCAGGACGTGGTCGAGGCAGCCCGGAATGGTTCCTTCGATACCATCAACGTCTATCCGGGCAAGTGCGGAGGGCTCAGGCGAACGATCCGGATGGCGAGCCTGGCCCGAACGCTCGGGCTGGCGGTCTCCTACGGCTCCAATCTCGAGCTCGGTATCGGGGCCGCGGCATTGGCCCACACGGTGGCGGCTACGAAGGTTCTGAGCCCGGTCGTGCCTGCTGATCTCATCGGACCGCTCTACTTCGAGGAAACCATGGTCGAGAACCCGGGCTTCGTGGGATGGCGATCAGCCAGTGTTCCGGCCGGGTCCGGCCTCGGAGTGAGGCTCGACCATGCCGCGGTGGACGCTTACCGGATCCGTGAGGGTGCAACTTGATCCGTCGCGCTCCGAACGATAGGGACGGCTTTGAGTGCTCGGACCTGCTCCAGCAGTACTGGCTCGAGTTCACCCATCGTGTCCTTGTTCCATCGACCGGACGGTCCGGTGATAGAGACGGCTACCGGGTCCAGGTTGCTCCCGAGGCGGAAGCCGAACCCCATACAGCAGACACCTAGGCGGCCCTCCTCGAAGTCGAGGCTGTAGCCGCGTTCCCGGGTGCGAGCCACTTCAGCCATAAGTACCCCGGCCGAGGTGATCGAAAAGGGTGTCAGCCCCACCAGGTCGAGTTCCCCCAGCAGTGAACCCAACTCGGGTTCGGAGAGAACCGAAAGGTAAGCCTTGCCGAGCGCGGAGGTATGCATAGCGTCCCTGCTTCCCAGCTGGCAGGCAACCCGGAGGGGGTTGGGACTGTCCGCTCTCCCTACGATCAGCATTCGTTGGCCATGGGGCACTGCGACATGCACCGTTTCCCCTGACATGTCGCGGAGTGTCTCAGCGAGTTGCAAAGCCTGCTGGATCGAGGTTCCTCCAGCTGCGGCCTGCCCGACCGCGCACAGATGCGGGCTGACCATGTACGATCCTCGATCGTCGAGCACGATCCAGTCGAGTTCGCGCAGCGTATTCAGCAGGCGCAGGGCGTTCGACTTGTGGACCCCGATTTCCGACGCCACATCGTCGAGCCTCACCCTTCCCTCCCTAGCCACGTACTCGACCGTACGAACGGCCCGGGCCACAGTCTCGATCAAGACCACTGTTCCTCCCCAACGGCGGCAACAGCACAGTACCCGATCGAGTCGCGGAGAAAAACCTTCGTACGAGTGCTCGCTCATGATCACTTGACACGTTCGAGAGCCGGGCACCACAATGACTAACGCAAACCGGTTGCGCAGAGCGCAATCACGTTGACCATGTGGAGATAGAACCCTTCACGGAGGAGGACTCGATGACGATTCGAGGACGCGTTGTTATCACGCTTATGGCGCTCGCTCTCGTGGTGGCGGCCTGCGGTGAGGACGAGCCTGCACCGACGACGGCGGCTGCCACAACAGCTGCACCCACAACAGCCGCCGCAACTACTGCGGCACCTACGACCACCGAGGCGATGGTCGAAGCCATGGGCGCATGTGAAGGAGCAACTCTGAGCTTCATCGGGCTTGACGGCGAAGCCGGAGAGGTCGAGCTCGAGGCATGGCGCGGCGAGCACGGCGTCGCCTTGGAGACCAACTGGCCCGGCAGCTGGCCGCAGTTCGTGGCGGCCATCAAGGTTGGTGACGTTTATGACCTGGCAACGATCGCCTACCATGTCGGTCCCCGGCACATCGAGGCAGGCCTCTTCCAGCCGATCGACACTTCCAGGCTGGAGAACTGGGACAAGATGTTCCCCGGGCTCAGGGAGAACTCGTCTCTGCGGGGTGCGGATGGTCAGGTGTACGGCGTGCCGATCGCGTGGGGCGACGGGCCTTTCATTTACCATCCCGGACGGGTACCCAATCCTCCCACCTCGATCACCGAATTGATGGAGCCTGAGTGGGAAGGGCGCTTCACGATCTTCGACTCTCCGACCCTCATCTTCTCGATGCTGGCGGTGGCGAACGGGTTCGACGACGGCGTGGGTGATCGCACCAACATCACCGGAGACCAGCTTGAGGTTGTGAAGGACCAGGCACTGCAGATCGTTCGTAACGCCTCCGCATTCGCCAATGGCTATCGCGACGCGACCGATGTCATGGTTGCGGGCGACTCCGACCTCAATGTCAACGGCTGGGAGGCCATGCTGACATGGGCAGAAGAGCAGGGCGAGACCTTGGACTTTGCCTTCTTCGAAGAGTCCGGTGGCGGCGGTTGGTGGGACGGGCTCGCCATTCCCGTCACAGCAGACGACGTGGACTGTGCCTACGAGTACATCGACCTGATGATCTCCGATGAGATCAACGCCCAGGTGGGCGAGAACCTGGTGTCCGGTGTGGTCAATGCCAACTCGGCAGAAATCGCCGGTCCGGGAGCTCAGATATACGACTACGACCTTGTGCGGACCGACACTTCGTCCGTTTCCTTCCGGAACGCTCAGCCGCCTGAGGACGAGGAGGCACCCGAGGGCATCTCGACGATCTCCGACTGGCTGGACGCTTGGGAGGAGATCAAAGCCGAGGCGTAGGGACTACGCCTGACGGTGTCACCCTTCGACGTAGGATGACCGACAGAGTCTCAACAAGGCGAGGACCTCGCAGGCGGCGTTCCGGAGCGGGAACACCCAGCGAGGTCCTCGCTGTGTTTGATCGCCGTCGGAGACTGGTTGCGTGGTTGCAGTTGTTCCCCGGCTCGGTGTACTTCACGCTGCTGTTCCTCGTACCCCTGGCCGGTCTGCTGGCCATGAGCTTCTTCCGGCTGGTCGACTTCGATCCCGTTCCGGCTTTCGTGCTCTCGAACTACGTCGAGGTATTGACAACTTCGATCCATGTCCGGCTGGGTCTCCGGACCATCCAGGTGGCGGGGATCCTGACGGTCATCGTCCTGCTCGTCAGCTTCCCTTGTGCCTACGTCCTGAACTTCGTGTTCCGGGCCAAGCGCCAGCTTCTCTATTTCCTGATCCTTGTCAGCCTGTTCGGCGGCTACATCGTCCGGATCTACGCCTGGCGGAGCATCCTGGGCCGCCAGGGAGTCATCAACCAGACCCTCCTCGGGATGGGCTTCATCGATGAACCGATCCGCTACCTGCTGAACAGCATGTTCGCTGTCGGGGCTTCCCTCGTGAACTTCCTGATCCCGCTGGGAGTACTCCCGATCTATGCAGCGATGCAGAACGTCTCGCCCCATGTCATCGAGGCGGCGCGCGACCTCGGCGCCTCGCGTATCAGGGCAGCGCGCCAGATCGTCCTTCCTCTCTCGATGCGGGGAGTGCGGGCGGCCACGGCTTTCGTGTTCATAGCGACGCTGGGTGAATGGGTGACTCCGCGCCTCCTTGGTGGAACCAATGACTTGTTGATAGGTAACCGCATCGAGTTCTACTTCGGCCAGAGCCTGGAATGGCCACAAGGAGCGGCCCTGGCCATGACCTTGATGGTGGCGATGGGCGTCTTCGCTTACATCATCATCTCACTGATGAAACGGCTCACCCGATGACCGCGCCGGATTGGCGACGAACGATGGTGCGCATGCAGCGGCGCCCCGTCGGATCGGCGGCCTTCCTGGTCCTGGTGTTCGTATTCCTGTTCGCTCCCCTGGTAGTCATGGTCGCATTCTCCTTCAACTCATCTCCTCGCCTCAGCTTTCCGTTCGCAGGGGTTTCGATTCGCTGGTACCAGGAGATCTTCACCGACACGCTGGTGTTGAGGGCTTTCCGGCGCAGCGTTCAAGCGGCGGTGGTCACCGCCGGCATAACCGGTGTTCTCGGACTGCTTGCTGCGTTGGGGATACTGAAGGTGGCTGCCCGTTGGAGGACGGTCTTCCTAACCACCGCCCTCGGTCCGCTCGCCATCCCAGGACTGCTCTACGCGATCGGGCTGGCGGTCTTCTACCGGCAGATCGGTGTGGGACGTTCAATCTGGAGCGCCAACCTCGGCCACGCCCTCGTCGCGTTGCCGTTCGTATTCTTGATCATCGGCGCCTCTCTCGAACGCTTCCGGTTCGGTCTCCTGGAGGCGGCCCAGGATCTTGGCGCGACACGCTGGTACGCCTTCCGGACCATCACGCTCCCCCTGATCCTGCCGGCCGTCATCGGCGCCATGCTCTTGGCGGCGGCGATCTCGGTGGATGACTTCGTGATCGCCTTCTTCACAGCCGGGCAGGACAAGACTCTGCCGCTCGTGATGTACGGAAGGGTCCTCAAAGGCATTGATCCGACCCTGAACGCGATAGGTACAGTGATGCTGATACTCACGACCGGTTTGGCTTTCATGGCCGCCAGTAGAACCACGATCGGCGAACGATGACCAACGCTCCCGGACAACCCGTTCATCCGGCGATCCTGCTGGAAGGTGTCACGAAGCGCTTCGGCAGTGTTGTAGCCGTCGACAACGTGACGCTAGCCGTGGAGGAAGGGGAATTCTTCTCCCTCCTCGGACCGAGCGGTTGCGGGAAGACCACCCTGCTGAGGATGCTGGCCGGGTTCGAAACACCCGACGAGGGGTCTGTATACCTCCGTGGAGAGGATGTGACACTGGTCCAGCCCAACAAGCGGGCCACCAACATGGTGTTCCAGAACTACGAACTTTTCCCGCACATGACCGTGTTCAACAACGTGGCGTACGGTCTCAAGCTGAGGAGAACTCCCAAAGGCGAGATCAAGCAACGGGTTAGCGAGATGCTCGAGGTCGTGGGCGTAGGTGGTCTGGGCGCCCGGGCGGCTGATCAGCTGTCCGGGGGCCAGCAGCAGCGGGTGGCCCTGGCCCGGGCGCTCATCAACAGGCCCGCGGTGCTCCTTCTCGACGAACCGCTCAGTGCTCTGGACGTCAAGCTCCGAAAACGCATGCAGCTCGAACTCAAATCCATCCAGGACTCCCTCGGGACCACATTCGTCTACGTGACCCACGATCAGGAGGAAGCGCTATTGATGTCGGATCGTGTGGGAATCATGGACCACGGACGCCTCCTGCAGATCGGCGCGCCTCGCTCTATCTACGAACATCCGAGGAACGAGTTCGTGGCTGACTTCGTGGGAACCCTCAACGACTTCGCCATCACCGTGACCCGCACGGATGGTGATCTGGCGGTGGCGGAACATGGCGAGGGCGACCGGATCGTCGTGATGGCCGGAGAGGCCGGTAGTCGGGGCGACACCCTCCGGATCGCGGTGAGGCCGGAGCGGATCGTCGTGGCGCCGGTGGGAGAGGAGTCCGACTCCGGGAAACTCGGGAACCGGCTATCGGGGCGGGTACAGGATGTGATCTACATGGGTCCGATAACCCAGTACCTGGTCGATACCGGAATGCTGGGGCGCGTTGTCAGCCAGAGGGTTAGCAACGAGGAGGCCACCTCCATCACGCCCGGTCTGGAAGTCACGGTCACGTGGGCAGTGGACGCGGCCTTCCCGCTCAGCGAACGGGACTCGTTCGATCCCGCGATCGCTTAACAGATCCGATGAACCGTATCACCCGTGACATCGTGTCCTACTTCTACGAGGTCACGGATTCTCCACGGCTCGAGATCTCACCCGGCGAGAAGGTGGTCTTCGAGACTTGGGATGCCCGAGCAGGTGCCTTACTCGATCGCCCGCCGGGCATTCCCTTCGAGCTGCCCCTGCCGACTCCGGGTCGTGGCAATCCGCTGACCGGACCACTTGCCGTGCGGGGAGCTGAGCCGGACGACGCCCTCGTGATCCGTATCGACCATATCAAGTGCATATCCCCCGGCTGGTGTGGCGGTCACGCTCATGTCGGACCGTTCCCCAAGGGCCGGGTTTCCCGTCCGGTAGGCCGGGTATGTGCGATCGAGGCAGGTCTCATCCGATACTCGGACGACATCCTCCTACCGGTCGAACCGATGGTCGGATGTATCGGCACGGCCGTTCGGGGTGACGCTCCCCAAGCCGGCATACCCGGACGGCACGGCGGCAATCTCGACCATCCGGTGGTGGCCGAAGGCACCACCGTTTTCCTTCCGGTCTTTGCACCTGGCGGTCTGCTCTATGTGGGAGATGTGCACGCCACCCAGGGTGACGGGGAGTTGTCAGGTGTAGCCGTGGAAATCCCGGCTGAGGTGACCGTGACGGTCGACATCTGGGAAGGTTCCGGGCTCCGATGGCCTTGGGCAGTTACCGAAGATGCGACCATGGTCATGACCTCGGATCTCGACTTCGCCCACGCCCGCGAGGAAGCGGTCGAAGCGATGCTGCGGGTGCTGGAGTCTCAACTGGGCTTGGAGGCGGGGGACGCGATAGCCCTGATCTCGGTGGCCGGAAACCTGAGGATCGGTCAAGCGTTCGGAGCGATGGAGTTGACCCTGCGGCTTGAGATGCCGCGCTCACTCGGGATCGTTCCGGCTTAGAGATTCCGAACCGAGCAATCGTCATTGTTCAGCACCCCTTCTGGTGGCAGATGTCACACCGGCGAGGAGAACGAAGGATTCGAGGAGTGGCGCTCGACGGTTCGGTTCCTCGGGAGTCAGGTGATCGTTGACCCAGACCGATTCGAATCCGAGTTCCTCGGCCCGGCTCGTCACATCGATGGCACGCTGGAAGGCTTTCGGTGTACCCCACCCGGCACACTCCCCTAGGAGGGTGGATGGAAACCGGGTTCTTGGTCGGCCGGCCGTCCGCTGACCAGGTAGTTTACCATCGGACAACTGGCCGGCAGGGAGTTTCCCACCACCCTCCTACCCACCCGTGAGGGATCAACACCCCTGCCTTCATCGCGGTCCTTCCTCCCGGTGGCATCTCATCCGAGCCTCGTTACGGTGTGCCTAGCGATGTCCGTGTCAGTCCGCATCCGCACCACCCCGTACCGGAGCCGGCCGCCGATAGAGCGACGTCCGTCGACTACCGGGATCGTCGGCACATCCCACTCGACTATGTCCACGATCAGGTCAAGGATCTGCATCTGTTACCCCTTGCATCATCCGCTTGGATGAGGTCCGACCCAAGACCTGCAATCCCGCCGGCGAGTCCGGAGGCCGAGCGAATGTTCACCGGAGGGCGACTACGAGACCGGGTCGCCGACCGCTTCCCGGAGAAGGCCGAAGCGACGGTCCACCTCGTACTTCGTTTCAGGGTCGAGCCGGTAGCCGACCGGCCCGCGTACTCTGGCGCTCCTGAAAACCCGTTGCCGTACCAGCAGATGCTTCTCGACCGCGATGAAGCCATCGAGCCCGGTCTGCAACGAGATCAGGGCCGTGAGCGGGCCGTTGATCACGTCGATCCGCCGCTGGTCGCCACGCTCGAGCGCAGCCCAGAGGGCAACAAGTGCCCAGCAGACCTCCGCTCCCGGCATGGTCCCGACGATGCCCCGGAGGTAGCTGTCGACCAGGGCAATCCCTCCCGAACCCTCGAACACGCGTGCCGTTCCTCCGGTGGCCTCCCGGAGCTCCGTCAACCGCGGTCCGATCGGTACAGCCTCCGGCTTGAACAGGACCCGTCCCGGGAATTCCTCGAGGAGTTCCGCCTGGAGGCCGATCGACATCGGCGTCCCGACGTAACCACTGGCATCCTGGATCACGACCGGGACCGACGTGACATCGAGCAGACCGCGGTAGTAGGCGGCGAGCTCGTCCCCCAGGCTCGGCACCGTGGTAGGCGGTATCGCCATCAGGGCAGAAGCCCCGATGCTCTCGGCATGGCGTGCGTAGTCGACAGCCACCTTCGTGCTCTCGGCTCCGACGCTGATGATTACCGGCCCGTACGCGAGGCCGATCTCGCAAGCCGCCTCCGCGAGTCCCCGCCGCTCCTCGCCGGAAAGCCGAAGCGTTTCGGAAACCATGGCCATGACGATGCCGTCCACGCCATGATCGTGCATCCAGCGGATCTCGTATGCGAGACCGTGCCAATCGATCGTGTCGTCGTCCAGAAAGGGGGTCTGGAATACGGGAAAGACCCCGGAGAGTTCTTCTGGCATGACCGAATCGTACCGGCTCGGGGCCGGCGGCGAGGGCCTACATCCAACGGGGCCGATCCGCGGCTAGGAGGGGACTGAGCAATACAGCAGCGGCCTGCCAATCGGCGGTTCGTCAGCCTCCGATCTCAGCAATCGAGACGACGCGGCCTTCCGCTATAGACCTGTCCATTGCGAGGGCGGCAACCAGGGCGGCTCTGGCGTCGTCGAGTGTCAGCGGCCAGGCGCGCCCGTCGCGTACGCGGCCCAGGAAGAAAGCATCCTCGGAGGGTATGGCGCCGAAGGGCACGTCATTCGGGTAGGAGTAGTAGCCCGAATGGACATGTTCGAGACCGTCGACACTGAAGACAACCGCCGGCGAATCGCGGGTCTCGATATAGGCGCTCCCCCGAGTCCCGAATACGGCCAACCGGTGATCGGAGCGCAGTCCGGATTCGTAGGGCAGGATCCAGTTGTGATCCAGAGCTCCCACCGCACCGGAACGGAACCGCACGGTGGCGACCGTTGCGTCCGGCCCCGGTCCTACCACCGCGTGCGCGGCAGCCTCCGCGTAGACGCGGTCGATGTCCCCCACCAGCCAGCGCATCACGTCGAGGTCATGGATCGCCATCTCCTGGGGAACGGTGGTACGGCCGGAGATGATCCTTCCTTCGTAGTCCGGTGCGTTCCACCGGGCAGAAATGTGGACGATATCGCCCAATCTTCCTTCCGCCACGGCCTGGTGTATGGCGACGTAGTTCGGGTCGAACCGCAGCGTGTGGCCGATTACCAGATTGCCCGTGGTCGAGCTGTCGAGTTCGATCATGCGGTCGGCGTGCTCGAGCGAGGATGCGAAAGGTTTCTCACAGAAAACATGAAGGCCACGATCCAGCCCGGCCTCGACCACCGGCAGGTGGACTTGTTGCGGAGTGCAGACCCATAGCGCTTCGAGGTCGTCCATATCCAGCGCATTTTCCAGGCCGGTCGTGAAGACAGTTCCCTCCGGGACGGTGGTACCGGCACCGGGGTCGGTATCGCAGACGACAACCAGATCAGCCGCCGGATGCGCGGCAATGATCCGGGCATGTTCCCTGCCGATCATGCCGTGTCCGACCAGGGCGCAACGGATCGGCTTCATGGTCGTCCCCTCTCTTCACTCTGATTGGGCCGCGTGCGACCGCTCAGGGCCTTAGTGACCTGGTGGGTAACCTGCACGGACGGCCCCACATTGTACCGGTCGGACCAACTCCGCACGCCGACCAGGTCCGGCCAGTGTGGTGCAAATGATTCGATACCTACACAACCGAAGGGTTGAATCCGGGATCCTCCGGTGACAGCAGGCCCACACTGACCTGCGCGTCGGGCTGGTATCTCCTGAGCAACTCGACAAGATCACTCGCAGCCGAGGCCACATCGGCTTCTGCTCTGACGTGATGGCCTTCCACTGTGAACAGGGCCTCGACTGTCTTGGGACCGGTCGCGCTCTGGGCGCTCTGGCGCCAGCACCAGCGACGGGCGCTCACGACGCCGACCTGGTCGACGAAGACGACCTCCCCTGGTGCGGGCGGAACCAACCGGCGGCTTCCGAGATCCGTGAAGCTCTCCGCGCCATCAGCGAAGCGCACGGCGGTAGCTCCGGACACGTGAGCCTGGTCGAAGGCGGCTGCCGGGAGCCGGTACCGGATCGACACCAGATTTGCGATGTCAACCAAGAGGTTGATGGAAGGAATGCTGCCCTGCTTCAAAAGGCGCCGAAGCAGGGCCTCCGCCGCGTTGCGGTACTGCGTGGGCTTGACGCCGAAACTCGAGAAAGCCCGTCTCCACGCCACGAGTGACGGGATAGCGGACAGTGCGCGGGTGCCGATCTCGGTACGTGTTGCGTCCTGCTGGGCGCGGAACTCCTCTTGCAGTTGGGCGGGACTGGGACCGTTGGACAGCCCGGTGGCTAGGAGCACTCCTGCCCGAATGGTGGGGTAACGCTCGGTGACGAGGGGGTCGTAGGAAAACATCCGTGCGAATGTTATCGGAGCGCGGCCGTGGTGCGGATCAGCGCAGGCCGCGCACGAACGGCCGGGCGAGGGCTGCAGGCTGGCGGAAGCGCTTAGTGATGAAGTACATGACACCGAGGGTCAGCACGTACGGGAGGGCGGCCAGCAGTTGGGCATTGATCTGGTATCCGAGCACCGGGACCGCAAGGCGGAAGGCATCGGCCAGGCCGAACAGGAGAGCACCCAGGAGCGTTCCCCGGAGGGTCCACCCGCCGAAGTAGACGGCGGCAATGGCGATGAAGCCCCGGCCTCCGACCGCTCCCGGGTCAAAGCTGCCGACCTGTCCGAGGACCAGAAAGGCACCACCGAGCCCGGCAAGTATGCCTCCGTAGTAGATGGACTGCCGTCGTCGCTTGTTGACGTGCACACCCGAGACATCCGCCGCCTGGGGATTCTCACCGACCGAGCGCACCTCAAGACCCCACCGAGTCCGGTAGAGCAGCCACCAGGTGAGTGGGATCAGCGGGTAGAGGAGGTAGGTCGGCCAGGTCTGCCCGAAGAGGGCCGGCCCGAGGAGGGGTAGGTCGGAAAGGAGCGGTATCTCGAGGACCGCGGCCCGGTCGGGGACCGGATCGACGATCGCATTAAGGTAGCCGACCAGGCCGAGAGCCAGCACGTTGACCGTGATTCCCACAACGAACTGGTCGGCCGGCAGGCGATGGCTCATGTTCGCCTGGACCAGGGCAACCACTACCCCGGTAGTGGCGCCTGCCGCGAGGCCGACCCAGACCGAACCGGTGAGGCTGGAGGCGATCGCTCCCCCGAAGGCGCCGGCAAGCAACGATCCCTCGACCGAGATGTTGATGGTGCCGGCCTTCTCGGCTACGAGTTCCCCCAACGCAGCGAAGGCCAGGAACGCCCCGAGGCGGACGGCGCTGCCGTACATGGTCGGGTTGCTGAAGATGTCCGCCAGGGCCCCCAGGAAGTCACCCATCGTGGGACCCTCCAACCACTCCTGCCATCGCCCTGCGCCGCTCCAGCACGAACCGGACCGCCGGAGGCATGAGGAGGGCGAGCACCAGCAGGGCCTGGATCACGTCAACGACCTTCCGGTCGACTCCGGTAGCGGCCAGGAATCCCGACCCGGTCCTGAGCGCGGCGAACACGAGCGCTACCGGAATACACACCAGCGGTCTGTTCCGGGCCACGAGTGCTACCAGTAGGCCTTGCCAGCCGATCTCGGTGGAAAACCCGGCGGTGAGCCGGGCGCTCGATGCTCCTCCGGACAGCATCAGGGCGCCTGCCAACCCGGCGAAGGCACCTGACAGGAACAGAGCCGTGCTTCCGGCTCTGGCCACCGCAACCCCTGCCTGCTGGGCGACGTTCGGGCTGTAGCCCAGCAGCCGGAGCTTGAACCCCGGCACGCTCCTGAGCAGGAGGAACGCCACGATACCGGCCGCGCCAAGCGCTACGACCAACCCGATGTGGAACTCGTTGCCCAGCACCGTGATCACCGGCAGCCGGACCGACTCCGGAAGAGCGGCGCTCGAAACGGCCTGGCTGGGCCGGCTGGGGTCGAGGTCGCGCAGCAACCAATCCGTGGTGATGGCGAACCCCACTACCTGGAAGGCGACGAACACCAGTAACAGGGTCGAGATGACCTCCGGCACGCCGCGGCGGAACCGCATGGCCGCGGCTATCGCCGCGTAGCCTCCTCCGGCGGCCGCCCCGAGCACCAGTCCGGCTAACAACAGCAAGGGACCGGGACCGCCCAGCCTCGTACCTATGAAGGACATCACCAAGGCTCCCATCAACAGTTGGCCCTCCTGACCAATGTTGAAGAAGCCGGCCTTGACGCCTATGACCATGCCCAGCGCCACCAGCAGCATCGGGGTGGCGACGGTCAGAGTATTGCCCCAGCGCCCGGGAGCGAGGAAAGCGCCGTCGAGGAGCGCGCCCAGCACGCGGGTCCAGGAGTTTCCGGTGACCGCCACCAAGCCGGCGGAGATGACCAACGTCCCGGTGATGCTGAACATGTACAGGAGGGTGCTCTCCCGTAGCCCGCTCCGGCCCGGTCGGATCGCGGGGCACTCCGGCGCCGTCGCCCGGCGCGACCTCATGAGAGGCTCTCCGGCTGACCCGTACCCCCCATCAGCAGGCCGAGATGCTCCATGTCGAGATCGTGACGGGCCATCTCTCCGACGATCGTACCCCGGTGGATTACCACGACCCGGTCAGCGAGGGCCATGATCTCGCGCAGATCCGTGGACAGCAGGAGGATCGCCAAGCCCTCCTCGGCTGCGCGACGGAGCCGGTCCGCCACGTACTCGATAGCACCGACGTCCAGGCCCCTGGTCGGCTGGTGCGCCACCACGACCCTGGGCGCCGCGGCAAGAGCGCGAGCCACTACCACCCGTTGCTGGTTGCCGCCCGACAGTTGCTCCAACGGTGCGTGCCGGCCGGAGGCTACGATCCCGTACTCGTCCATTAGCTGCCTTGCGTTGCGGTTTATCGCCTCACGCCTCAGAAACCCGTGCCGTCTCATCCGGTCCAGTAGGGGGATCATCAGGTTCTCGGCGACCGTCATCTCGAGCACGCATCCCGAACGGTGCCGATCCGCCGGGATGACGGCCACCCCCGCTGCGGCCATGGCGCCTGCGACGCCGGTCGGAACGGCTTCCCCGTCCACCAGTACCTCGCCCTGATCAAGCTGCAGCAGGCTGGCCAGCACGTCGGATAGAGCGGTCTGACCGTTCCCCTCGACACCGGCCACTCCCACAATCTCTCCGGCCCGCACTCGGACGGAGAGGTCATCCAGGAGGACGCCCTCATCCTCCCCTCGCGTGGACGCATGCCTCACGCGCAGCATCGCCGGCTCAGTTGCCGGCCCTGAAGCGCCACCATGTTCGGCTTCCTGTCCCTGGAGTCCACGGGATTGCAGCGTGGCGGTCACCGTCCGCAGGGACACCGGTCGACCTACCATCGCCCTCGCCAGCGAGGGAACATCGGCCTCGCCGGTGATCTTCCTGTCGACCACGCGGCCGGCGCGCATCACGCTGATCCGGTCGGTGGCTCGGAGTATCTCGTCGAGTTTATGGCTGACCAGTGCCACCGCCCATGACTCTGAACGGGCTCCCTCGGCAAGCACCTCGAACAACTGCTCGGACTCGTGCGGTGTAAGGGCGGAGGTGGGCTCGTCCAGCAGGATGATCCGAGGGTCATGACACAGGCACTTGATTATCTCGACGCGCTGGCGGATCCCAGCCGGCAGGTTTCTAACCGGTGCGTCCGGATCCACGGCGAGCCCGTACCGTTCGGATATCTCACGGATACGACCGCGGGTCGTTTCGGGGTCGAGCCGACCGGCCTCTCCCAGAGCGACGTTCTCCCACACGGTGAGAGCATCCACCAGGCTGTAGTGCTGATGGACCATTCCTATGCCCCACTTCGAAGCCTCGATCGGATCGGAGATCTCCCTCGGCGTTCCGTCGATCTTCACCGTCCCGGAGTCGGGTGAAGCGAGGCCGAAGGCCAGCCGCATCAGGGTGGACTTTCCCGCGCCGTTCTCTCCCAGGATCCCGTGAATCTCGCCGGCGTACAGCAACAGGTCGACGCGGTCGCAGGCGACGACGTCTCCATACCGCTTGGTCAGTCCGACTAGTTCGAGAACGGGTGGCCCGGTTCCACCCTGGCCGGTCATCCGCCAGAACGGGGACTTGCAGGGACGGTCCTTTGGTTCCGAGTCCCTTCACCTCCCCCGACCCCGGTCATCGGCCCGGCAATCCATCGAGACACTGGAGGACCATTTGCCGGTTCGGCCCTGGATTGACAGCCACCGCGTACGCCGGGGACGGGCACTCTATCGTCACCGTTCGGGATCTCTCCGCCGGCCCCGGTTTTCCGTTCGGGGTCCTGTACCGGGCGAACAGGGTCTGTCCTGTGAGCTTTTGGCCGGGGATCACGGCCGTTTCGACAGTCCGGTCTGGGCCCGGCAAGGCGTTCACCCTTCGGGTGAAGCCCGGCCTGGTCGCGATCATGTGGTTGATGTGGCATGTTGCCGTGGGCACGTCTGGAAACATGAAGAATCGGGGCTAGAAGCCGTAGGCCTCGGACAGGACCTCGTAGATCTGGTCACCGAAGTCGCCGGCGCCGATCCGAGCGTTCAGTTCGGCCAGAGACTGTTCCTGTTCTGGGGTCGGGTTGCAGATCCGGGCACCGACCTCCGGGTCCACGCCGACCGTGAACTTGCGCGCGCCCCCCTCCTCCGCCGTTCCACCCAGGATCTCGTCGAAGATCGGCACCAGGTAGTCGCCCGCGTCGAACATCACCTCGATGTCGTAGGTCAAGTCATCCCGTTCGCAGCCCCTGGATGATCCGGCCGTCATGACGATGAGACCATCGTCGTTGGCAAGACGGACAATCGGCTCGTGGGCGCCGCCCAGGAACGGATAGACGGCCGCCATGCCTTCTGCCACGGCGGCGTTGTAAGCCTCGGTGGCGCCTGCGGTGTTGTTGAAATCGAATGGGAAGTTGCCGGTCGGAGCGTAGATGACCTCGAAGGACTCGTCTACCAGTCCCAAGCCGAACCGGAAAGCCAGCAGGGACTCGACTTCGAAGTTCAGGTCGCAACAGCCGAGAAACACCGCCTGGCTGCCGCCACGGTCCTGGAGCAGCAGTCCGGTCGCGTATCCGGCCGAGATGCCGAGTTCGGCGCCACTGTCAGTACTCCGCAGCAGTCCGGGAGCGTCCTGGTAACCGGATCCGCAGTTGCAGTACCAGAAGACCTGGTCGTGTTCGAGGAACAGGTCTTCGTTCCCGTCGGCCAGGTTGCTGGAACCGATGGCGATTATGTCAGCGCCTTGCGCGACGACGTCCTCCAGTTCGGTCCGCGCGTTGGCAGGGTCGACCAGGTCGACGATGAGAGGCGATTCGTAACCGGCTTCCTCCGAGATGGACTGGACCTGGTCCACCAAGGCCTGATAGTAGGCGCCGTCGTCCCGGGCGCCCTCGGTGACTACCGCTATCCTGACCTCACCGTCCCCATTGAAGTCAGCCGACTCCCTGGTGCCCGTAGTGTCGGTCGTGCGGGGCAGAGTCGTGACTGTCGTATCGGTTACCGCGTCCTCTTGCTCGCCACAGGATGCTCCCACCAGCGCCAGCACCGCCAACCCCGTCGCGAGCCGCTTCCCTAGAACTCTCATGGTTCCGTACTCCCGTCAACGTCCGAGATGGGTCTTTCGGGATGATCATCTCGTTCGGTGTCCGGCACGGTCGAACGCCGCTGCCAGAACCCGGCGGTCCTCACGAACCGCCCGGCAGAACGGCAGCATCGAGTGCCGAACGAAATTCCTCCGTCAAGGATAACCGTGGAGATCGGCTCGTTCTCCACACGGGTAGCCCGGTAAACGTCGGATGGGACCTGCCCGACCCGGGATCCTGGCGACATCGGTGACCGGAGGACGTCAGGCAGATTACCGACCCGGCTCGCCGTTTACGGTTGCGGGTGCCGGTCCGTCACCGGATTCGCGGGTGCCCGTGCACAGCTTCGTAGAGTCGTCGGACCATTGAAGTCGGATCCCCGGCGCTCCACACGTTCCGACCGAACACTATCCCCGACGCTCCGGCCTCCACCACCCGGCGGGCGTAGCCAACCGCCTCGTCCTCGGTCTCCCGCTTCGGGCCCCCCAGGACGAACAGCGGTACCTCGCAGTTTTCGACGACTTCGGACAGGTCGGACGGATCGGACGGGGCCATCGTCTTGATCGCATCGGCGCCGATCTCGACGCAGATCCGGGCGGCCCGGCCGATGTGTTCGGCGTCCCAAGGTACCTCCTGCCGCCAACCCCCGGGAATGGACTCGGCGACCACCGGCATTCCGATCCTCTCGCACTCCCCCACCAGGGTCGCCAGTCGTTGCAGGGATGGGGCGCCGCCCTCCATGCCGGGATAGGCCATGACCACCACCGCGTCAGCTCCGATCACGGCGGCCTGCTCCGCCCGGTACATGAGGCTCAGTTCGTCGCCCCTTCCCGAAGGCCCGAGCAGGGTGCCGGCCCCGTCCACCCTCAGTAGCAAACCGCAGTAGGCGAATGCCTCCGGATAGCGCCGTGCTATCTGCCAGGTGACCAGGATCCCGTTCGGTTCACCAGTTTCGACTTGGCGTACCACGTCGGGCGCCGGCCCGGAGCCCGCGGCGGATTGCATGTCGATGGCCACCAGCATGGCCCGTCCACACCCGCCGATGAATCTTGACGTACGGCGCAGCTTCCCGGCTCCCACCGCTGATGAGACGAATTCCATGATTGGTACCCCCTTTACTGGACCAAACGGCCTGCTTCCCGATCCGCTCTCGAATACTCGCCGAGTCTTGCCGCCGCCGCGTCACCCAGGGAAATGAATCTGCGCAGTCCTTCCTCGTACACAGGCGACGGTGAGGGATCGAGCGTCCGGACCCCGGGTGTCGGCCAATCACCGGCCCTGCCTTCCCCGGGCAGCGGCCACCAGCCCAGGGACGAGCCGGCGCCCAGGGCGGCGCCGTAGGCCGCCATGTGCGTGCATTCCGGTACGTCGATGGGAACCCCGAGGACGGACGCCTTGATGGATGTCCACAGGTCGCTCCGCGAAGGACTCCCTGAGCAGACCACCCGGTCGAGTTCCACACCCTGATCGGCAAGGGAAGCAGCGATGTGAGCCAACCCGTAGGCGGTCGACTCGAGCAGGGCACGTGTCACGACAGCCGTATCGGTGTCCGGACCGAGCCCCGTCATTTCGGCCCGCAGCCCCGGTTCCCAGCGAGGGGCGCGCTCCCCCTCCAGGAATGGGAGCACGATCACCCCATGCGATCCCGGTGGCACTGCGGCCGCGGAGTCGATCAGATCGGGGATCCTCCGCCCCGCAACACCGGCCCACCATTCGAGCATCGCGCCGTGCGAGGCTACCGGGCCTCCGACGATCTGGACTCCGGGCACGTGGCTCGGGAGGGAGTACTCGGTTGGTACCCGGTGTGCCCCGGTAGCCACGGCGACTCCCAAGCCGCCGCTCCGCCCTCCCGGGTCGAAGCCGAGTCCTGGGGTATCGATGGCACAGCCCCATAAGGTGAGGAAGGCGTCGTTGGCGCCCGGCACGAGCGTGATGCCGGGCGGGATGCCGTGAACGCCCGATGACACTCCCACACTGGCGCCGACCGGTACCGGTGTACCGAATCCTGGCATCGGGTCCATAGTCGGCCACACGCTCTGCACTCCCGAAGCGCCTCCCAGCCTGGAGAGAAGGAAGTCCCACATCAACCGGGGCTGTGCCTGCTCCCCGAAGCGGCCGAGTAGAACCTCGGCTTGGGCGGCATGCTGGAGGACCGGAATGTCGTGGGCGCCGGCCGGATACCGGTAGGTGAGCGCGCGCTCACCGGAAGCGGCTACGGTGGTCGGGCCCTGTCCGCCTATGCAGAGTGCCCGGACCGTCAAGTTGTCACCCAGATCCGCCAGGACGCCGCCGAGTCGCCGAAGCCACACGGCGGGGTCGATCTCGGCCGATGCTGCGGAGTTGCCCTCTGTCTGTGGAATGCTGGTTGATGTCGCTACGACGTGGCCGTCACGATCTATGGCAGCGGCTCGAATAGCGCTGCTTCCGATGTCCACACCGGCGACGACGCTGGTTCGCATCAGCCTCGATCGGGCTCGACGAACACCCGGTAGGTCGGTTCGGAGACCACGAGACTCAGGGCGTCGCCGATCCTACTCAGGGGATACCTACTCGTGATCAAGCGGTCCAGGTCCGTAGTGATCAGGCCGGATCGAAGGATGGTCGAGGTCTCCTTCCAATCCTCGGGTTCCTGGTTGTACACACCTACGATCGACACCTCGTCCCTGTGCACCCGGTGTGCGCCGATCCGGATTTCCAGTTCGGGATCGAACGAACTGTAGAGGACCACGGTGCCGCCGGCGTCGGCCAGTTCCACCGCGATGTCCACCCCGCCCATCGCGGCTACGAACACCACGTCCTGACGTCCGCCGACCCGGACTGCGTCCTCCGGCGCTGCTACCCAGTCAGCGCCCGCTCGTGCCGCGTCCGTCCGGCGTTCGGTGGAGGGATCGATAATGCCGGTACTCGCTGCTCCCCCGATCCTGGTGAGAGCCATGTGGAGCCTCCCCATGAAGCCACCACCGATGATGGCCACGCGGTCGCCAGGCGCGAAGCCGCCCCGACGGAGCGAATGCACGCAGCAGGCTATCGGCTCTCCCATTGCGGCATGGGCCATTGCGGCTTCACCCACCGGATAGGCCGACTTGGCGTCGATGGCGATCGACTCGGTCAAACCGCCCATGCTGAAGGTTCCGTCCGAGAGGGTCCTCCCCTGCCGGTACCGGCATAGCGCGGTCCGGCCCCTCCGGCAGGGTCCGCAAGTCATGCAACGGGTCATCAGATCGAGAGTTACCCGGTCACCGGCCTGTGGAGAGCCTGGTAGACCATTCACGCCCGCACCGGCGGCGGCGACGACCCCGGCAACCTCGTGACCCGGTGCTACCGGATACCAGGGCTTGTCTCCCGAGAAGAGCCGTCTCTCGAAGGTACACACGCCGCAGGCAGCAACATCGACCAGGAGTTGGTCCTCCCCCGGGATGGGGTATGGTTCCTGGCGTAGCTCGACCTGTCCCGGTCCCGTGATGACGGCCGCTTTCACCATTTCTCCCGCATGATGGATAGTCGTGTTCAAGACTGGAATGACCGTAGCAGTCGCCTGCGGCCAGGCGCTGCCCACCCTTGGTGGTTCTTGTGCTTCAGCCTGCCTGCTGTCTGGCCTCCCTGGATCGAAGAAGATCGTTCGTCACGACGGCGGCGACCACCAGTGCTCCCCCGAGAAGGATGCCGGGTTGCAACTGCTCGTCCAACACGGCGACGCCGGTGAATATGGCGACGACAGGGACGATGTAGGAGATGACCGTGGAGTACGTGACGGTGACGTGACGGATCAGGAAGTAGTAGAGACCGAGAGGAACCAGCGACCCGATCGAACCTACGTAGAGGAGGCTCAGGGCGCCCACCCTGGTGAGTACGTCCGGGACTCCTTCCATGATCAACGCTGACGCGGTCAACCCGACCGCGCCGAGTCCGAGTTGAACGCCGGTCACCCCGAGAACCGAGTACTGGCCGGAATACCGCTTGGCCAAAACCGAGGCGATAGCAATCGAAACCACCCTGATGAAGGAGAAGAATCCGGCCAGCTGAGGGTTGCCTCCCTCCGCGATCCCGGAGTCACCCCCCAGAACGAGTATCCCGGCACCTCCCAGGCCGAGAAGCAACCCGACGACCGTGCTGGGCCTGATCCGTTCATCCGACAGCATGAAGTGAGCGAACAGGACCGTGACGATGGGGATCAGAACGTTGACCAGGATGACGAAGCCGGCGGAGGCGTTCTGGAGCGCCAGGTTGCGAGTCTGGGACGGGATCAGCACGCTCACCACCGACAGCACGGCGCCGACGCGGAGTTCGCTACGACCGATGAGGTTGGGGCGCCGCAGCACGAGCATCATGATGACCACACCTATGGCCGCAATGATGGATGCGGCGGCGCCTATGGTGAACGGTCCGAGCCCCTCGCGGAGCGCGATCCGCACCACCACCGGGGATGTACCCCAGCCGAGACTGATGAGCAGCACCACCGCCCAGATACGACGGTCCGTCATCTGCACGGCCATGTCATCCTTCCCGATCGCCGGAGGCGGAGTACTTCCGGATGCCACATCCCGTTTGGCGCTTCCGGCTCATCCCGTCCGCTAGCCTGTATGCAGACCACATGATCGACCTTCACGCCCATTACCTCTCACCGTCGGTGCTTGCGGCGGCCTCGAAGGGTCTCCTCCCCGCCTCGTGGGACGAGAACCGGCGGGTCATCGAGTTCCCTTCCGGCCCATCGGATCCTGTCCTTCCCGGTCTGAGCGATCTCGAGGAGAGGATCCGGTGGAACTCCGAACGTGGTATCGACATCCAGGTGCTGGCACCGTGGATGGACATCACCGGAGATGACCTCGATCCTGGCCAGGCCCGGATCTGGTGCGAAGCCATGAACGACGGGCTCGCCCACGATATCGACGGAAATGCGCAATTCAGAGCTCTGGCGGCACTTCCTCTGGTGAACGGCGGGACGGCGGCCGGAGAGTTGAGGCGCTGCGTGGGAGAGTTCGGGTTCTCCGGTGGAGCCATTCCATCCCAGGTAAACGGCCAAGACCTCGACGAAGCCGGCCTCGAACCGCTCTGGGAGGCTGCCGAGGACCTCGGCGTGCTGCTCTTCATGCACCCCTACCGCGTCATGGGTGGCCGCCGCATGGGACGTGACCACCTCGGGAATGTCTGTGGTTTCCCTTTCGATACCACCCTGGCGGCTATGAGGCTCTACTTCAGCGAGGTGTTCACGACCTGGCCCCGGTTGAAGATCCTGCTCGCGCATGGTGGCGGCACTCTTCCCTACCTGGCCGGCCGGGCCGCGCACGCATCCCGGTACGTGCCCACGGTGACCAGGCGCGTGGACCACCCCGACGAGATTCTCCAGATGTTCTACTACGACACCATGCTTCACGATCCGCGAGCCTTGGTCTCTTTGATCCGGACGGTCGGTACGGAGCGGGTGGTGGGCGGAACGGACGCACCCTTTCCGATGTGGGTCGACGACCCGGTCGAGCACATCGAGGGAGCTTGCCGACGGGCAGGTGTCGGACGGGACGCCTTGGAGAGAGTCCTGCATGGAACCGCTGCCGGCCTTCTCACCCGCTGACTCGAGCACTCGGCCGCTCCGTTGTCACGCGTCGATGGCGGTGAGGGTGTGAGCTCCCACCTGGTTCGTGCTGCACAGGTACGACCGGAGAGATAGGCGCAAGGGTCCTTTGGTGGGCCTTCCGTCTCGCAACCGGTCCGGACCCAGCGTCCGGGCTACTCCGGGCAGGTCGACGAGCTGGTCCCGGTTCCCCGAACTGACCATGAGGTCGGCCTCGGGAACCGAGTCGACCAAGCCGGGGTCGGCACCGTCGTCTCCTGCCATCTCCTGCAGTACGAGAGCTGTGGGGATACGTGCCTTCTCGCACTCGCGGACGATGTCGAGAGCGTCGATGTGTGCGTTGCCGCCCACCGCCGGATGGGTCACGACGGCTTGGACGCCACGCTCCCGGAGCATCTCGACTATCCGGGTGGCAGCCTTGTGCTTCTCGGAGTGGGATCCGTAGCGGAGGGTCAGGATGACACCCTCGAGAACCAGCCCCGACTTCTTCCTGATCGCTTCCACGACGGGGTTGCGCTGGTACAGCACCGTGGGCGTCCGCTGGCAGGAGAAGTGAAAGTCGGAACTGACCAGGGCGCCGTCCACGAGTTCCGGCACGCTGATCCAGCGGGGCCGGAGTCGTTCGGTCGACTCGCCGTACAGCAACGTGTCGTGCAGCGGACCCTCAGAGATCACGGAGCATACGTAGGCGACACGGACGGCTTCCCTCTGGTCGTGGCGAGGATCACGGCTCACGAACTCCTCCACATCCTTCGACCCGGTCTCACTCGCTCGCTGCGCGAGGAATCGGGCTACTCGGATCGCCGCAAGACGCCTCACAGCCACTGGTTCCCGGACCCTCCGGTCGGAAGCCCGCCCGAACTCGACGACCAACTGGACGCCGCGAGAGAACGGCGAGTAGCGCGCACCGGGCCCCGCCATGTCCACGAGACAGTCCTCCTGCACGAACGTCTCGCCGCCTTCGGGTAGGCGGCCGACCGGTAAGACGGTGATCCCCTGCAGCGCATGGGTACGGCCCGACCTGACGGGATCCGGAGCGGTCCCGATGCCGGGAAAGGTGACCTGGGGGCTGCCCCGTCCCTTGGAACGCGGCTGGATCACGTCGAGTATCCCGTTGATACGGACGCTCTCGCCGGGTCGGACGATGTGAAATCGCACGTCGGGAAGGCCCGGGTCGGTCCTCAGGAGGTCGAGCAGCTCGGTTCGGGAGACGATGAGAACCCCACCCGATGCCCCGGTTCTGTCCCCGAATCGGGCATCGTTCACATGATGGCTGACCAGGTCGACACCGTTCAAGCGGGTGAGTCCCACGCCTCGCCGATCCGTTCCCAAACCGACCGTGCGGACCCCCGGAGCCGCAATTCGTCATGTTCTTCGTGTCTGATACAGCGAACGCCGTGAGCATGCCCGATCAAAGTCCACGGGATCGGATCCTCGCAGCCTGCGGTTGCGAAGGGACAGCGGGCCCGGAACCGGCAGCCTGCAGGCCACTCGCCGGCGCCCGGGGGATGCCCGGGAATCGACACCGCTTCGATCTCGGCGCCGGTCTTCGGGATGGCGTTCACGAGCCCGATCGTGTACGGATGTGCAGGGCTGGCGAAGACATCCTCTACAGTCCCGGTTTCGACGATCTCCCCGGCGTACATGACCGCCACGTCGTCGCAGGACTCGACAATGATGCCCATGTCGTGGGAGATCAGGATCATCGAGTTGCCGGCCGATCGCTGCAGGTCGACCAACTGGCCGAGGACTACATCCTGGGTTATCACGTCCAGCGCGGTCGTGGGTTCGTCGGCTATCACCAGATCGGGTTCCAAAGCGATCGCCATAGCGATTCCAACCCGCTGCTTCATTCCCCCGCTCAACTCGTGCGGGTAGCTTCTTGCCCGGTCGGCCTCGATACCCACCTTCCCCAGAAGTATCCGGGCGGTGGACCATGCCTCGCGCCTGGAAACAGGCCGGTGCCAGCGGATTGCCTCGGCGATCTGCGCCCCGATCCGGTAGACGGGATCCAGGACGTTCATTGCTCCTTGGAACACCATGGACACGCGTTCCCACCGGTATCTCCTCAGGTCGGCGTCCTTGAGGGCCAGCAGGTCCACTCCGTCGAGTACCACCCGGCCGCGAGTGATCCGGCCGTTCTCGGGCAGCAGGCGGATCAGCCCCCGGGCAAGCGTGCTCTTCCCGCAGCCGGATTCTCCGACTATTCCCAGGATCCTCCCCCGCTGCACCGTGAAGGTGGCATCGGAGACCGCTGTGAGCCACTCCCCATCGGAGCGGTAGTCGATCGACAGATCGCTCACGGCTAGAAGTTCGGTCATGCCTTCTCCTTGGGGAGTTCCCTGGCGAGGCGGGGGTTGAGAACCTCCTCGAAGGGGCGGGTCAGAAAGAACATGGACGAGGTCACGACCGTGATCGCCAGTCCCGGAGCGATCATCCACCACCAACCCAGGTCGAGTGCGCCGCCGTCGAACGCCTTGCGGAGAATCGATCCCCAGCTCTGGGAGAGGGGATCTCCGAAACCCAGGAAGCTGATCGAAGCCTCGGCCAGGATGGCGTTTCCGAAAGCCACCGGTATGTAGACGAACGCCAGGGGAAGAACGAGCGGTATCAGGTGCCGGAACATGATCCGGCGGCTCGATGCGCCCGCCACCCGGGCAGCTTTGATGAAGGCGGTGTCGCGCAGCGTCAGCACCTGATTCCTGATGACGCGTGTCGGGCGTCGCCAGTACAGGAGGGAGATCGCCAGGATGAGGGTCCATCGGCTCGGACTTATGAGGGAGATGAGAACGATCGCCACCGGCTCGAATGGCAGGGAGTAGGCGATTTCCACGAACCGGGAGACGATGGTGTCGGTCGCTCCTGACCTGTAGCCGGCCACCACGCCCAGCAACAATCCGAAGACGGTCGGGATCAAGGCTGCCCAGAAGCCGACGATCAGTACCGGGCGGGCGCCGGTGAGTATCTGGGAGAAGACGTCGCGAGCCAGGTCGGTTGTCCCGAACGGGTGACTCCAAGACGGGAACCTGAGCACGAGTGCGTCTCCGCCCTCGTCCCTGAGTATCTCTTGGGGGTCGTACGGAGCAAGTCCGGGGCCCAGAAGCGCCATCGCCACGAACAGCACGAGGACTGCCGCCGCCGTCAGCGCAACCTTGTCCCGCTGGAGCGCTCTCACGATTTGAGCCCAATACATGCCGGATCCCCCGCTCAATCGGTCGAGGACCGACGACGGACGCGTGGATCGAGCAGGCTGGCCAGGAGGTCCGCAGCGAAATACACCACCAGCACGAGGACGGCGATGAAGAGAAAGGCTCCCTGGGCAACGGGATAGTCCCGAGCGTCGAGCGCGTGGACGATCTCACGACCGAGTCCCGGCCATGAGAACACGAACTCGATGGCTACCAGTCCGCCGACAGCCCACCCGAGGAACTGCGAGCCTTCGGCGATCAGCGGCATCAGAGCGTTGCGGACTCCGTGCCGGAGCATCACAGCCCGCTCGGACAATCCCTTTGCCCGGGCGAGGTCGAGAAAATCCGCATGCTTCAGGTAGATCATCGTGTTCCGCATTATCAAGGCCGGGACGACATGCGCGTAGAGCGACCCGGTGATGACCGGCAGGATCAGATGCCTGAGGAAGTCGGCACTGGTGTAGATACGGAAAAGGTTCGTCTCCTCGAAGCCGCCGCTCCGCATTCCCGTAGACGGCAACCAGTCCAGGTTTATCGAGAAGATCAGGATCAGGATGACCCCCACGAAGAAGGTGGGTGCCCCTCTAACCAGGAGTTCCAGCGCACCGCCGACCCGCTCCACCCAGGTACCCCGCTTCCAGCCGAGCAGGGCGCCGACGAGGCCCCCGACCGTGAACGAGACCACGAAGATGCCGAGCACCAGAACCAGAGTGTTGGAGAAGGATCTGAAGATGACCTCGTTGACCGGACGGTTGGTCATCAACGAGGAACCGAGGTCGCTGGTTACCAGAGAACGCATGTACTTCAGGTACTGGAGCGGTAAGGGATCGTCCAGACCGTAGCGGTCGATGATCGTCTGCCGGAGTTCGTCGCTGGCGAGTGAGCCCACCATGATGTCGGCCGGGTTGCCGGGAATAAGCCTGAACAGGAAGAAGGCGATCGTAACGATCACGAACAGGTTGAGGGTCACGTATCCCAGCCGCCGCAGCATGTAGCCGGGTGTCATGTGCTCGATCCGAAGCCGGGGCAGTCGATTGCGCTCAAAGCACCGATTGTGTCTTCCTGAGGGCCCGCACGTTCAGGTGCGGGTACCCTGCGTAAGCCTCGACCGTGCCCGAGCGAGTAGGCCACTGGGGACCCGATGTCACGGCGCGTACGCAACGGCATCCATCATGACCGTACACCCCGGCACCTGTAGCGGCCCGGGTACCCCCGCCACTACGACACATGGAGGGTCAGATGGAATGTGCTCCCTGAGTCCCTTGTAGACGGCGTACCCGTCCTTTGGATCGGAGACGTAGGCCCTCAGCCGGAGAAGCTGGTCCAGGGTCGTCCCACCTGCGTGGCAAATGTCGCGAATCCGCCGGAAGAGGAAGTCCACCTGGCTGGACGCATCGGGCGCTGTCACGAGACCTTGGGCTCCCCCGGCGAACTGGCCGGATATCCAGAGGAGATTCCCCGCCTTGACAGCAGCAGGGTCGATCCCGAGCTGGCCGTCCTCCAACTCGATGATCTCCTTGACCGCCCCGTGACCCGGCCGGATCGACCTGAACTGGATCTCCATTTTCATAGCGCCTTCTTTGTGGTGCTTGGCGCCTTCCCAGCGCGGCGCACCCAACCCGCGTACCGGGGTGACGGTGCGGGCGGGTGGGTTGTCGCCGAACGCCTCCCCCCACACAAGGTCCAGTTCGTAGAGATCCTCGATCTCGACGAGTAGCACCGTGCAATGGACTGCGTTCTCTATAGACGTTCCGCCTGTTTCGAGCTTGCGGCGCAGGGCATCCATACCCCATAGCGCTTCGTTGCGGATCTCCTGGCCCCACCAAACCCAATCCGGGAGTATCACGTCGGGATGGACTCCCGTTTCGTAGTCGGAGGCCCAGATTGTGCAGAAGACGTACGGCCCGGCAAGGACTACCTCGCTGAACGGAGCTTCGTGGGTGTAGCTGGGCCCGAACTCCGGGTACTTGCGAGCGTACGAAAGGCCCGTCGAGCGGATCTCCTTCTCCTCGAGGCCCGGGCGTGGCACGAACCCGAAGGCGCTCGGGGCCACCACCATCCCCTCTGGGATGAAGTCACCGGTCTCCATCAGAGCGCTGCTGGGACGGTTCCAATCCAGGAAGCCAGACCCGCGGCTGACCTCGAGATAGCCGTCGGCATGGGACTTCCACTGGATGTACTGCTCAACCTGAGAAACGTGCTGGAAGGTGGCGCCCAGGCCTTCGAGCAGTTCGCCATACCGCTCGAACACGTATCTCGTCTGGTTCCGAACATGCGCCGACGGGCTGAGGGTGTAGGGCGCCGGGACCTGGACCTCGGGTGGCATCCGCCCGTGCTCGTCCACCGGCGGGCTCGCCATGAAGAACCAGTCACCTCCGCGCGCCATGCGCGACTGGTAGAGCCCGTTACCGTCGATTGGTCCTGCCACATGCCGGCTCATCCTGTCTCCCTATCTGTTCCTCTGCCGATAGAAACGGTACAGGCCGGAGTTCTTCCCCGGACGTTCGACCGATGCGCGCAGTCGAAGCAGCGAACCCCGTACCACTCCCGTAGCCGTGCCCCGTCGCTTCACGAAGCCTGGCGCACCGTCTGGCTCGCGATTCTCTCGGCGAGAACCTCCAGCGCCCGCGCCACCATCTGCCTGCGTATCTCCCTCTCCTGTTCGCGTTCCATTTCGGGTGCGCCCAGCGGGTGGGCAATGGCTCTACCGACCACGATCCGGTTCGCTCCGATGTTGCCCGCTACAGAGGGCATCGGGGTGATGAGCACGGTCGGTATCCCGGCCGCATCGATTTCCCGTGCCAGCGTTGCCCCGCAACGCGTTCCCGTCCCTCAGGTGGCCGTGAGGATGGCCGCCTGGATCTGGTTTCCGATGAGGTCCGCGGCAATCTCCCGACCGATCCTCTCGGCGTCGGCGATCGCCATGGTCATACCGGTCGTGATGTAGTACCGCTCGTGGAGGCGGCCGAACAGCCCGGCCCGCTCGAACTCGCGGAGCACGTCCAAGGGAATGGCCCGGTTCGGATCCGCGGAGATGGGGGTGTTGTCGAACCCCCCGTGGATGGTCTCGTAGCCGTTGCCCGACAACTCGTCGAGATCGTCGAGAGGGTACGTGAGCCACCTCCGGCTCCGGGCTGACTCGAGACGGTCGGGATTGCCCTTGGGAACCACGCCGGCCTCCGAGACTATCGCAAGCGTCAGGTCTCCCAGCGGAGCGGGCAGCTGCGACGGAGGAACCCGGTGGTAGACCGGTAGAGGTATCTCGGTCTCGAACGGCTCGCCACGTAGCTTCCGCACCAACAACTCCACTGCCCTCTCCGCGGCGTTCCGTTCGGAGAACGTGTTCTGGCGGATCCCGCGCGGGATGAATCCCTCGTCTGCCGCGGTTCCGAGCCGACAACCACGGACCATGCGTTCACCCAGACGGACCATGCGTCCCATCGCGTCTCGCATCCCGGCCGCGCTCGGGCCGGTCGGCACCGCGTAGACCTTCGTGCGCTCCACGTCGACTCCAGGGTTCTCTGGATGCAGGCCGGTTACTGCTGCAACACCCGCGCCGGACAGCGACGCACATATGCCGGCACTGGCGACACCGTACCGCCCGGCCTGAAACGCCGGCCCGACCACCACCAGGTCCGGTCGGTGGTCCAGGATGAGTCGGGTGACATCCTCAACCGCGACGTCATGGTCCGCCATGTGGTCGTCGCCGGCGATGACGGTGGCCACGACCCTGCCCCGATCGCCCAGCAGTTGCTGGAGGAGCCTGCCCGCTCCTACCGGGCCTTCGGCCACGTAGGGCGGAGTGGAGGCGGCCTCCTCCCCGCCGCGGCCACCGAAGAACTGGTTCAGGTAACTGACGACTCTGATCTTGTCGTTCGTGACTGTGTTCATGACAGGGTTGCTCCTATCCGCCATGCCCCCATCTGGTTGTTCGACCCCACGATCGTTCGGAGCGGCACCCGCAATTCGCCGCCGGCGTCCATCCCTCCACTCTCGTCCTCGGGTCCGTCGAGCAGCCGGACCCCTCCGAGGACGGTTCCGGTTGGGGCTAGCAGGATCAGTTCCTCTCGGTTTCCAGTCGAGACCATCAGATCCGCCTCCGGGACCGTGTCGACCATACCCGGATCGGCTCCGGTGGAGCCGGCCATCTCGACAATGGAGAGCACGGTCGGGATGCCCCTGCGCTCGCATTCACGCACCGCGTACATGACATCGAGATGGGCATTCCCGCCTGCCACCGCGGAGACCACGACACCCCCCGCACCGGCAAGCTCCGCGAGTTGGGCCGCGAACGCGGCTCCGGTGGTCTTCTTCGTGTCATCCCGCCCCACCGGGAGAAGGATCGTCCCGAGGAATTCGAAGCCTCCCGCGTCGACGCTCTCCTCGACCGGATTCGACTGGTAGTAGCAGGTGTAGTTTCGTTGACCCGCATAGTGGTAGTCCGCCGACACCACCGCACCTCCGGCCAGCGCCAGGGGAGACAGCGTGGTCGGGAGCATGTCACGCGCCGACCGTCCGGCTATCAGCGTGTCGAACAGTGATCCGAAGGCCGAGACCTCGCAGATATGTATCAGGCGCAGGCGGCGGCTGTGAACCTGTCCCGAATCGGGTGTGGGTCCACGGTGTCCGGAAAGCTCGTCGAGACCGAGTTGGTGGGCGACCACCTCACCGATGTGTCTGGCCACCCGCAGAGCGGCGGTTCTGTAGGCCTCGGCCGCCGTCGCCGGCGCCGTCTCAGGGTCTACGGATAGTTCCAGCACTACATGGGGTTCGCGGGTGAGCGGCGACAGCTCGGCGGATTCGTCCCTCATCTCGAGGACACCTTCCTGCTGGGTGAAGAACGAGTCGACGGCCGGTATCACGCCCAGCACGGTGACTTTCACTCCGTTGACCCGGAGAACAGGCCCGCGCCCCAACTGTGCGGCCGAGGTGAGAATGCCGGGGAATACGGCCTGGTTCCCGCCGCCCATCCGGGAGACGGGCTGCACAACGTCGAGCACGTGCACGAGACGGATGTCGTCTCCCGGGTGCACGAGGTGAACACGAGCCTGATCGATGCGGACATCCCTCGTCACCACCCGCGCCAGTTCCAACGGATCGAGGATCAACCGGCCATCAACCAGGCGGGTACGTGATCCGGTGTCGACACCGGCGATATCCACATCGACGATGCCGCCGACCCTCCGCATCATCTCGCTTCTGCGTCCAACGCACCGGCCGGAGTGGCGCAGACTAGGAAACCCTTCGGCGCCCAACCTGCTCGCTCAACGAACAAGAGCAAGGGTGGGGACATCAGTGACCCCACCCTTCGTTCCTTCGCTCCTAGCCATTGTAATGGAGTTGCGGCATGTGGTTCTCCGGATAATGGAGATTGCCTTCGTCATCCCAGCGGTACCCGGCATCCTCCAGAATCTGCCTAGCCTTTCCTGGATCGTATTGATGCCAGTGAGGCTCGCCGTCGGGTCGCTCCTCGTGCGGGATGTTCGGGTTCTGCCAGAAAGTATTCCCAGGCCCGATAGTCCCCTGTCCGGGGGCTCCGTAGCCCTGGAGGATGACGTCCACCGTGGTTGCGTAGTCGTACGTGTGGGCCAGAGCATGCCTGAGGTGATAGTCCTGGAACGGCGAGTCGTCTCTCATACTGAAAGCAGTCCACCGGTCCGTGATACCCCCTACCTCGCCGAGTTCCAGGTGGGCCTCGTTAGCGGCCTGCGTAGCGCCCGCCGGGGTGAGGCTCGCCACCTGGTGGAAGTAGATGGTCCCATCCTGGAGCGCCCGGAACACCGCCTGGTTATCGGCCAGGTAGAGGGTCAGATGACCCTCGGACGCGGGCGGATCGAAATGGTCATCGTTCCTCGTCAACTCCACGGCCTCGCTGGAGACGCTCTTCACCGTGTACGAACCGCTACCGATCATGTTGGTCTCGGTCCACTCGGCAGGATGGGTAAGGCCTTGGTCGGCGATGACATTCTCCCAAATGTGCTTCGGCAGAATCGGTACCTGTGACAGTGCCCCGGAGGTAATGGTGGCCGTAGGGCCGGACAGGTTGATCCTGATGGTGTGGGGGTCGACTACCTCGACCGACTCAACAGGTGCCAGGGCATTCTGGTAGAGACCCACCTCCCATTCCTTGAGGTAGTCAAAGCTGAACTTCACATCCTCTGCGGTCACCGGCGCCCCATCCGTGAACGTCATGCCCGACCGGATCACGACCTCGACGACCGAAGGATCCGGAAAACTCCAACTCTCGGCTGCCCACGGGACGACCTTGCCGGTCGGGTCCGGTTTCGCGAGGCTGTCGTAGATCAGGTTGTGGATCTCGACGTCGCTGTCGTAGTCGTTGGCCGCTGTGGGGTTGATCGACCGGAAGAATCCCTCGATCGCGATGCGGTAGATCTTGTCATCCCCGATGGGTTCGGCGCCCACGAAATTCCAGAAGTTGTACAGACCGGTCCCTACGCCCGGTATCACGTTCGTATACGCATCCTTGTTCCACGTGTACACCTCGGAGGGGTGATAGGAAACGACGACCGGGATGTCGAGTGCTTGTATCTCCTGCAGTTTCCACACCAGTTCACGTCGTGCCTCTACGTCAAGCTCAACCTTGGAGGCTTCCAGAAGGGTGTCGTACTCTTCGAAGACCCAGTCTCCGTAGTTGCTGGAGCCGGCGAACTCGCCATAGAGCGGACGGGACAGCAATTGGTCCGGATCGATCCGGAAGATGTTGCCGACGTAGCCGGCGGCTGCCATGTCCCAGTCACGGAGTTCTGCTGCTGCAGAGAAGCTCCCCCAGTCGGGAACCAGATTCGTCTCGACCGTGAGCCCGAGCTTTGCCCACTCCTCGAACATGCGGTTGTTGGCTTCGAAGTGTGGGGACTCGTACCCGGCGGACGGGCCCATGAAGCGTATGGTTGGCACTCTCGTCGCATCGGTGAGTTCGGCTTCCATCGCCATGGCTGCTGTAGTGGTCGGCTCGGCCTCCTGGGCTGCAGCCGTTGTGGCGGCTGCCTGGGTTGCCGCCGTGGTCTCCTCGGTGTCCTCGGAACCGCACGCCGCGGCCACCAACGCACACACGGCGAACACGATCAACACGCCATGGCGCAGATACGGTTTGTCGTTGCGGCGAACTGTCATCTCGGGTCCCTCCCTCGGGTACGGGAATCCGATGGTATACCCGCGATGGCTCGCCCGGCTTGACTGGCTGAGGTTTTCTTGCTAGCTGGAATCGGGATGCCGGTTCGGTTCCGAATCCCCCGAACCGACGCCCCGCGCCGGGTAGTACCGACTACCGCCGATGTGCCCGACTTCCCATGGCAGCGTGACCCGAGGCGAATCGAACAAGTGTTGAGACCGGACAGGGACCCGTGCTGCCTACATCGAGAGAACGTCTGCCGAGACAGGACTGGCATCCGGGGTGAAAAGGTGGCAGGCCACCCAGTGATCCTGATCGACGGTCACCGGTTGCGGCCGAACAGAATCGCACACGTCCATCCTCTCGGGGCAGCGTGCGACAAACGGGCAGCCGTCCGATAGAGCCGAGCCGGCCTCGTCAATCGAGAGGCGTACCCGTTCTCGCTCGACTCCCGGATCGGCCACCGGGATGGCCGAGGCCAGGGCTCTCGTGTATGGATGGAACTGCTCGACCATGACCCGGTTGGCGGGGCCGACCTCGACGAGGTGGCCGAGGTACATGATGGCGATCCGGTCGCACACGTAACTGAGAGTCGTGAAATCGTGGGAGATGAAGAGAAGCGACATCTGCATCGACTTCTGCAGGTCCCGGATCAGATTGAGAATCCCGGCCCGGACCGACACATCCAGCATGGTGGTCGGCTCATCGGCGATCAGGAGCTCGGGACCGAGGATGAGGGCTCGGGCGATAGCGACCCGTTGGCGTTCCCCGCCGCTCAGCTCGAACGGGTACTTGCTGACGAATCTATCGGCAGGGACAAGACGAACTCGTTCGAGACTCTCCATCACCCGGCGATGCCTGTCGGAGTCAGTCCCTACCTTGTGGATCTCCAAAGGCTCCACCACCAACTTCCCGACGCGTTTCTGGGGGTTCAGGGAGTCGAAGGGATCCTGGAACACCATGCTCACCGAACGCCGGAAGCGGGCGCTCCTGGTACGCGGTACCTGCCCGGTCATGGACTCGCCCTTGAACAGGACGCTCCCCGAAGTCGGCTGCTGCAGACCCGCAACCACTTCGGCGGTAACGGTCTTGCCCGAACCGCTCTCTCCAGCAAGCCCGAGTGCTTCGCCTGCCCGGATAACGATCGAGACACGGTCGACAGCTTTGAGGTAGTTCCTGTCGGCCCTCTTAAGGATCTCGACCAGTGTGCGACGGCGCGGGAACCACTTGCTGAGCGAACGGGCCTCAAGAAGGGAACCGGCCGCTTCCGTTGTCGATGAGAGCACACCGCAGTGTACCGGACAGGGTGGCTCGACAGCGTGGATGGTGCAGTCTTAGATCGTTGTGCGCCGATTGCCGGGAGCCGGTACCGGGTGCTGCGTAGCGCCCGGTGGCGCCGGGGCCGAGTGTTGAGTAGCCGCCAGGTTTCCTCGGCTACATCACTGTCTGTACATCGACACCCACTTGATGATCTCGTCCACATCCGCCGAGAGTTCCATGAGCCCGACGTGTTCGTCGTAGAGAACCTCGTCGACCTGTTGCTTTATCTCGGGTTCCAATACGTGATATACAGGAAGTCCCAACGGGACTCCGGCCAACGGACCTGCCCAACTCGGGTCGCCTCTGGTCACGGTCTCCGCAAAGAGACCGGCACTGTTGGCGTCCGGTTGTCCGAGCAGCACCACCATGTTGTCGGTGCCGGAGGTCTCTGCCAGGCGATTGACGTTCGCCTGGTCCTCCAGGTCCATGGCGCCTCCCGCTGTTCAGACGAAACACTCGGTAACGCTGAACACGACGGTGGCGCCGGCCGACTCGGCCAGGAGCTTGAGGCTAGGGCCGTTGACCCCGTCCCGCTCACCGATCGCCACCACCCGTTTACCCTCCAGATCCATCCAATTCCCTTTCTCGTTTCGCGATAGCGTACGCGTACTCAGCCGCCTACCTCTAGGAGGGTGCTGAACAATGACGATTGCTCGGGCCTGCCGCCCGCCAGCCCAGGCATTTTTGCCGGCGGTTGGCAGGCCGCTGGTGGATTGCTCAGCACCCTCCTAACCACTTCGGTCGTTGCTAACCGGTGACACAGGGTCCGGACCACATTCCTGAGTACCGGCAGGACTGCTATCCCCGCTTCCCTACAAAGGCTCCGGGAAACCCAGGGCGCGTTCACGCCACATGCGGTCGGTACGGTACTGCGGCATCAAACTCGCTTCCAACTCACGGAGAGGAGCCAGTAGGAGATCAGGCGTCTACAGCCTGAGCACCGGCGCGTCCGGCGCTTCAGGCCGGGGACCCAGAGTCTGGTTACGGCAATCGGCGACCAGGTCGAGCTCCTCCATGACAATCTGGCCGATCAACGCTTCCGTACCGGGCGGCGTCACGACGCAGCGAGCGAACGTCCAGCGGTCACCGATATGCACGGTCAGGGGACCGGCGATCGGCAGCTCGCCTCGCCGCCCGTCCGCGTAGGCAACGGGGCCGGTTCCCACAACCTCGACACCGAGCCGTTGCACGACTTCCTCGGGGAGCGCGAGCATCACCGCGCCCGTATCCGCAACAGCGCTGACCGTGGCCCGGCGGACATCGGCTTCCTGAAGGAATCCCTTGCCAGCCAGCCCGCGGTCTACCGCGTTCTCCAACTCGACATCAACGACGATCTCACCCACGGTTCGACTTCCTCCTCGGTATACTTACACGCTGAGAGTCTGCTGTTGCCCCAGGTTTAGATGATATAGACACATATAGTGATTTCTAACTCATGCGAATCCGGGCTCGGCCACAACGTCGGTGTGGCCTTCCACTATGAAGGACACACCATCGACCAACTGTGTCATTCTCCCCAGAAAGAGGCTGCCTTTGGCGACTATCATCGCCCGAGCCAAATCCCCGCGGCGCATCGCCTCTTGTGCATGGCCCAGGTACGGGACTCCGGCCGGAATGTGGCCCTGGGTAGGAGCGAACCCGGGCATCCCGCGCTCCGCCACGAACCGGTCCATGTCTCCCCTTCCGATCTCCCCCCGCAGAACCGCCATCGCCGCCAGGGTCCGGTAGTTGGCCCTGGGTACGTCCCCGCTACCACCGGGTTCGGTGATCTCCGGGTTGTGCATTTCGACCGCGTACCTATCGACATCCGTCAAGCCGAGGCCGGCCTTCGCGAGTGGGTCGACGACAAGCGCCTCGTAGACAGCCCGGGCCGAGGATCCGGCCCCTATGGGATGCTTGCCCGTCATGTCGAGCCGGAGTTTCATGGCACCCTTCTCGGACGGACCCACCAGAAAGGCCATGGAAGCCAGGCAGTCCTCCATGACCGGAACGCCGTTGCGGAGGTGAGCCCGGAACTTCATGCCCAGCTTGGCGAGCGAGCCACCACCCATCACCAGAACGTAGTCGTAGAGGCCGGCCGCCACCATCGCTCCGGCCGCGATCAGAGCGTGCACCGGTGCGGAACAGAACGCCTTGAGGTCTGACCCGGTGGCGTTCACACATCCGACCACCTCCCCGACGGCTTTGGACAGGCTGCCGCCACCCCGCTGGTAGCGGTCACCCACTGCTTCCTCCCCGCTGTTGAGCAGGTAGTCGATTCGACCTGCCGGAAGGCTGTTCCTTCGCAGGAGGTCAGACACTGCCAGAACCGCGGTTGCCTTGCAGGCCAGGTTCTCCAGTAGCACCGAGGCAGCCAGCGAAGCGTCCTGCTCGTGTGCCGTGCGGATGAAGCCTGCCACCCGGTTCTGGTAGTGGAGGGGTAGGCCGTGCTCATTCGCTACGAGGGACTCGATCTCGGAAGCCGGGACCCCGGTGATACGCCCCGCCCGGTGATCGAAGTGGTCGAGTTGGGCGGCGGCGACTTCGGCCAACTCCTCGTCGATGGTCAGCAGATCGAAGTCGTCGCACAGCTTCATGAGGCCGTACAGCGCCGCCTGGGTGACCATGCGTCCGAACGGGCCGTCGGTGTGGGCCGCTTCAAGTCGGTTCTCGTACCAGGGGCGGGGGATGGAGTCGAGTTCCCGAGGGTCGAGGTTGCCGACGAACACCTGGTTGGGTGGGTAGCCAACGACTTCCCTCCAAGGGCGCAGCGCCCGGTCGAGGTCCAACAGAAGCGACGGCTCCCTACCGGTCTCACGAACAGGTTTGGATCCGTACCGGACGAGGTCGGGAGCGTGGGCGAGCGCGTAGGAGGTGCTGAGAATGGCAGGTGTCGGCATCAAGAATATTCTCCCAGTTTCAGCGAATTCGCCAGAACCGCTGGTCAAACGCTCGAAACATCAAGCGTAGCCTCAACCGCGGGGCTGTTCGGTCGACGTGCCGGATCGCCAGACTACGCAGCAGCTTGCCGGCGGGCGGATCGGATACGTACCAGATCGGTGACCACCAGTCCCAGGAGCACCAGCACTCCCCCGACGACGATTCCGGGCTGGATCTGCTCGTCCAGAATCAAGACACCACCATACACGGCGACGAACGGCACGATATAGGCGGTGATTGACGAGTACGTCACGGTGACATGGCGGATCAGGACGAAATAGAGCGCCAGCGGTATCAGGTTTCCCATCAGCCCGACGTAAGCCACACTCAACCCACCGGTCGTCGAGAGTGAATCCGGGATACCTTCGAAGAAGAGGGCCAGCAGGGCCAGGCCCGCGCCGCCGACTGCCAGTTGGACTGCGGTGACGGCCAGGACCGAATAGCGACCGGCGTAGCGCTTGGCGTACACGGCTGCGAACGACACAGCTATCACGCTTATCAGGGCGAACACACCGGCAAGCGGAGGGTTGCCACCCTCGGCGATACCCGAGTCCCCTCCAAGGAGCAGCACCGCTACCCCACCGAGACCCAGCATGAGTCCAAGCAGGATCGGGGCCTTGAGCCGCTCGCTGGACAGCATGAAATGAGCCACCACCGCAGTCCCAAGCGGGATGAGGGCACTGACGAGGGCCACGAATCCCGCGGATGCGTTATCGAGAGCCACGTTGCGGGTCTGGTAGGGAAGCAGGATCGCCAGGATCGAGAGGACCGCTCCCACCCTCCATTCGAGTGGCCCGAGCAGCTTGCCCCTGTGCAGACCTCCGGTCAAGATCACGATCGCCACTGCCGCGACGAGCGCGGAACCCGACGCGACGGTCAGGGGACCTAGACCCTCCCGGAGGGCGACCCGGATCCCTACCGGCGACGAACCCCATCCGAAGCTGATGATCAGCAAGAGTCCCCAGATCGTATAGTTCGATGTCAGGAACTTCACCATGTGGGACTCGCTGGACCACGGATACTGACGAGTCACGAACCCTCGACTTGAACGGGATCCATCGACCTGTCGAAGGCACTCTGTTCGCTACTGCTGGTAGTAGTCACTAGCCCCGATTTTTCATGCGGGGGTTTGCACTAGGCGAGCAGAGTGCGGGATATAAGCTTCTGACCAGGGACTACGGCCATTTCCACAATCCCGTCTGCCCGGCGGGATCTTCACCCGTCGGGTGAAGCCAGGCCCAGTCACGATCATGTGGTTGATGTGGCCTGTTGCCGTGGGTGTGTCTGGAAACATAAAGAATCAAGGCTAGTAGCAGCCGCTCTCCCGGAGGTTCAGCTCGCCAGCGCCGGGCGGACCGGGTAATCCTCCGGCCTGCCGGTATCGCCTTGCTGGATCACGAAGTCCCGGCGGTCCCGGTAGAGGCGGGCCCGGTTCACCACATAGTTGACGCTCGGTTCGATGTCACGCCAGTGGGTCATCAGCCAATACTTGTAATCGCCTACGAACAGGTAGGTGTTGTTCATGCGGAAGAAGCGCCCGCGTATGCCTTCCCCGGACCGGAACCGTTCGCATACCGCCTCCAGCAACTCTTGCTGATGGTCCCTCTCGGACAGCACGTACTCGTCGGGCCACGTGTTCCTGTAGGTGGTGGCCTCTCTCCAGGGAGCGGCGGCGATCAGTCCAGCTAGATCTCTTGGCATACCCTCGGTCACTTCTCCTCTACCGGTCTCATTGCGGCGCCTGCTCCAATCCGTGTCGGAAGGCATCCGCGGCCCGGCGGTCATATCCCAGAAGTTGTATCTCGGTCAGTTGGCCCTGACTCTCCTCCATCCACCGGATGCACTCCGAAGCGATCAGTTCGGCCCCGGCCACCAGCGGGTAGTCGAAGACGCCGGTCGAGATGGCCGGCATGGCCACCGTCCCGGCCCCTATCGCTACCGAAGCGCCCAAGGCTGCAAGCACCGCCCCCCGGAGAATCGCCAGATGTTCTGTCCAGCACGGTAGCGGGGCCCTGCGACGTGAACGACCCACTCCGCTCTCAATCGGCCACCGACGGTGACCGCCATCCGGCCGGTCGGGAGTGGAACATTCTCCGATACCCATCGTTGGGAGTCCTTCACGAACTCCTCCCCGCCCGCTCTCGCCAGAGCCGCCGCTAACCCACGACCCTGCTGGGGATCCTCGTTGGCGGCGTTGACTATCACAGTCGACACATGACTTCGTGATGTCGCCCCGAACCACAGCCAGGTCGTTCGACCCTCTTCCTCTCTCAGGCGCCTCTCCTCGCTGCGAGGACCGCTGAGATGGGCCTTACCCAGACCGTGTGACACATTCCGTGTCCCATCCCCGGCTGATTCTGGAACCGCGATCCACTGCCCACTCAATGGTCACTTACGTGGGCGACGGGCACCACCACGCGTATAGCATCCGGGTATCCGGTTACCGCCCAACAACGATCCGACGGGGAGGTCAGTGTGACGGCTGGTACAGATGGTAAAGGCTCGAATCGAAGCCCAGACTACGTCTTGCGGGACGTGTGCCACGCTACGCTCAAGTGCGGCCAGCTCGACTTCGTGAAGCCCGATGACGAGATCTCGGTAGCCATCACCCGCATGGTGGCCAAGGAGTACTCCCAGATGCCTGTGCTCGCCGCAAAGAAGACGCTAACCGGAGTAGTGACTTGGCAATCGATCACGGACGCCCTCCTCTCACACCGGTCCCACAACCCAGACGATGGACTGCCCAGGTGCCAGGACGCCTGCGACACGCCAGATGCATTGCATCGCTTCCAAGTCGACACGCCGCTCCTCGAAGTCCTCAAGGCGTTGTTCGATCATGACTTTATTCTGACCTTCGAAGACGGCCAACTCTTCGGGATCATGACCCCGGCCGACGTGGTGCGCTGGGCGGACGAGCGTGCAATGAGCCTCGTTGAAATAAGGGGCTTGGAGCTCCGTCTACGAGACCTTTGCCAGCGAGTCGGACGCAAGAAGGGATTGCAGAGTAGCGACATGAGTTTCAAAGATTACTCAGATTGCCTGCTCGGGGATGGTGGCCACGCCTGGAACACGATGAGCGATATGGGTGGATGGCAGGGTCTGAACCGAAGGGAATTCAAGAAGGCGTTCAAGAAAGCGATGCGTGCCCGTAACAAGATCCTCCACTTCAATAAGGAGGACGAGCCGGACCACTACCGGGATGCCCGACTCGACATCGCCAATCTCGTTCGACTAGTGGACTTCGCAAACGACCGCACGCGCAACGCGGAATAGCCAGCCTTGTGATGAGGGTGTCGAAACGACTCAAGTACTGGGGGTGGGGATACGAGGGGGACGGGCTGTCGACGTCGGATCGGGACGCACTGCTCGCCACTCTCGCCGTCGAGTACGGGATCAACGGATCCAGAACAGGAGCGGTACCAACGCTCGACGACATATCGCTCCCCCGCCCCCGCCTGACGCCGCCGACCGGCCTCGCCCCCCTATGCACACAGGAACCGTACGAGCGGGTCCTGCACAGCTTCGGGCAGTCCCAGCCCGACTCGATCCGCATCTTCGCCAGGGAATTCGGGCACGCTCCCGACGTGGTGGCCTACCCGCGGAACGAGGCCGATGTGGTGGCGTTGATGGACTGGGCTGGCGAAAGGGGGGCGGCGCTGATTCCGTTCGGCGGCGGGTCGTCGGTCGTGGGCGGTGTGACGCCGGACGTAGACGATGGTTTTTCCGGAGTCGCAACGATGGACATGAGCCGCATGAACCGTGTACTTGAGGTGGACACGCACTCGCGGGCCGCGCGAATCCAGGGCGGTGCGAGGGGACCCGAACTCGAGGCCGCTCTCAAGCCGCACGGTGTGACGCTCCGTCACTTCCCCCAGTCTTTCCAGCACTCCACCTTGGGCGGTTGGATCGCCACCCGGTCGGGTGGCCACTTCGCGACCTTGTACACCCACATCGACGACTTGGTCGAGAACGTGACGATGGTGACACCTGCAGGGCGGATGGAGTCGCGGCGTCTGCCGGGATCAGGGGCCGGTCCGAGCCCTGATCGGCTGGTTGTCGGCTCCGAGGGCTCGCTCGGGGTGATCACAAAAGCATGGGTGAGGGTTCAAGGGCGGGTGAGGTTCAAGGCGACAGCCGGGTTCCGCTTCTCCGACTTTGTCCAAGCAGCCGGAGCGGTGCGGGCGATCGCGCAGGCCGGACTGTTCCCGGCCAACGTGAGGATCGTGGACGGCGTGGAGTTGGCAGTGAACGGGGCCGGGGACGGTTCGTTCACCCTGATGGTGGTTTCGTTCGAGTCTGCCGACCGCCCCGTCGAGGCCTGGATGGGTGTCGCCGCGGAGTGCGTGCTCGATCACGGCGGAGCACCCGATGTCGATTGGCGGTCGACTCCCGACGCCCACCTTCACGGAGCGGCAGGCGCCTGGCGGGATGCGTTCATCAGGATGCCCTACAACCGAGAGGTCCTAACGCCGCTCGGCATCATCTCCGACACGTTCGAGTCGGCCATCACATGGGACCGTTTCGAGTCTTTCTACCGTTCGGTCAGGGATGCAACTCGCCAAGCCATCCGAGAAGCAACCGGTCAGGAAGGCGCCGTGTCGTGCCGGTTCAGCCACGCCTACCCGGACGGCCCCGCCCCCTACTTCGCCTTCCACTGTGCCGCACGACCGGAGTCCATGCTTGAGCAGTGGTCGGAGATCAAGCGGGCTGTCTCGGATGCGGTCATAGCCGGCGGTGGCACCATCACGCACCACCATGCGGTTGGCCGCGACCACATGCCCTGGTACGAGCGGCAACGACCCCCACTGTTCGGCAACGTGCTGGCTCGCGCCAAGACACACCTCGACCCACACGGGATTCTCAACCCCGGTGTGCTGGTGTCAAGCGGCGAGTAACGACTAGCGACCACGTAGGACGGTGCTGAGCAATCCACCATCGGCCTGCCAGCCGCAGGCATAATGCCTGGGCTGGCAGGCGGCAGGCCTGAGCAATCGTCATTGTTCAGCACCCTCCTAGACAGTCCCGCGGTCGCAGAGGGAAGGGGTAATCCTGCTGCTCGCACCGCCGGGACTGAAGGGACTCGCTCTAGCCGAGACGGAATTCGGTGCCGTCAGGGGAGAGGAAGGGTCCTCTCACTACCAGCAACACGACGCAGTTGAATTGGCCCGCCGCCACAGTCTCGAAGAGGTCTGGACCCTCCAGATCGACCGAGTTCTGCCCCCGCGGTAGCGGCTTTCGAGGGCCGATATGGTTGGTCGGGGCCGGTGCTGTGTTATCCCTCTGACACTCCGGCCATGAGGAGACCGAGACGTTGTACCGTCGCTTCCTCCTGATCGAGCGTACCCATGATCCTGCCCTCGAACATGACGGCGATCCGGTCCGAGAGACCGATCACCTCGTCCAAGTCCTCCGAGATCAGGAGGATGGCGGTTCCGTCGGCACGCCGGTCCATCAGCACCGAGTGGATGTACTCGGCGGCCCCGATATCGACCCCGCGGGTGGGTTGGGCAGCGATCAGGACATCGGGATCTCCGGACAGTTCCCGGGCGATGATGAGTTTCTGTATGTTGCCCCCCGACAGGTTGGCGGTGGGCGTGTCCAGCGTGGGGGTCTTGACGGTGAAACGCCGAACGAGGTCCGAGCACAGGGATTCGATCTCCTTGAAGTTCAGGAAACCTCGGCGGCTCGTCGGTGGCAGGTCGTGGCTGGTGAGGATCAGGTTCTCGGCGACGCTGAATTCTCCGATCGTACCGTCCCTCATCCGTTCCTCCGGGATGTAGGCGACCCCGAGCCGGCGGATCTCCTTCGGGGTCTTGGCTGTGGTATCGGCGCCGTTCATGACCACGTTGCCGGAGACGACCGGGCGGAGACCCGCCAATGCCTCCGCCAACTCACGCTGGCCGTTGCCGGAGACCCCCGCGATACCGAGCACTTCACCGCTCCGGACCTCCAAGTCGAACCCTTGGACGGCCGGCGTACCTCGATCGCCGAGCACTTCGAGTCCGGTGATGGAGATCCTCGCCTGTCCGGTGTCGGACTCTCCCCGCTTCGGAGCCAACCTGACCTCCCGGCCGACCATCATGTGGGCGAGTTGCTCGCGGCTCGTCTCCGAAGGCACGGTCCGCCCGGTCACGCGACCGCCGCGGAGCACGGTTATCCGGTCTGAGAGACTCATGACTTCGTGGAGCTTGTGAGAGATGAACACCAGACCCCGGCCACCCTCGGTCATCTGCCGCAAGGTTACGAACAGTTCCTGAACCTCGGAGGGCGTCAGTACCGAGGTTGGCTCGTCGAGGATCAGGATCGATACGTCCCGGTAGATCGCTTTCAAGATCTCAACCCTCTGGCGTTCCCCGACTGCTAGTTGCCAGATATAGGCCTCCGGGTCGATCTGGAGCCCGTACGTCTCGGACAGTTCCCGGATCCGTTCATGGACTGGGTCGAGGTCCTGTAGGAGACGGCGTGCGGAGGGAAGGCCCAAGGCCACGTTCTCCGCGACGGTGAGGGTGGGTACCAGCATGAAATGCTGGTGAATCATGCCTATTCCGTGGTCGATGGCGTCCGAGGGGGAATTGATGGTCACCGGCTCCCCTCGGAGCCGTAGTTCCCCTTCATCGGCGTGGTACAGCCCGTACAGGATCTTCATCAGGGTGCTCTTGCCCGCGCCGTTCTCGCCCAGCAGGGTGTGAACCTCGCCTGGCCGTACATCGAAGTCGACCCGCTCGTTGGCGATTACCCCGGGGAAGCGCTTGGTGATTCCCTCCATCTCGAGGAGCGGCGCGGCAGCCACGCTCGGTTCCATGCCTAATGCCCCCTTTGGAACGGTCGGGTAAGCGCGGACGGCTGTCCGGTGCGACGGGAGACGAGTACGAGTACCAGGATGGTGAGCACCGCCGGGAACATCCCGACGATGCTGGCAGTGGTGCCTACCACGATTCCGAGGGTCTTCCATTGCAGGACAGTGGCGGACACCAAACCGAACACCATTGCCCCGGCCATGACTCCAATGGGCCGCCAGGCACCGAAGTAGACCAGAGCGATGGCGATGAAGCCGTGCCCGTTGGTCAGGTTCTGCTGGAAGATCCCTAACTCGAGGGCCAGAGCGCCGCCGGCCAGACCTGCCATGGCATTGCCCGCGAAGATCGTGATGTAGCGGGTCCGGTCGACACTCACACCGAGGCTGTCGGCCGCCTCCGGGGTCTCCCCCACCGCGCGAACGTTCAGCCCGAACGGGGTCCGGTTCATGACGAACCAAAGGGTCGGAACCAGCAGGAACGCGACATAGACGAGGATGTTCTGGTGGAAGAGGACCTCCCCCACCAGTGGAAGGTCTCCTAGTAGGGGCACGGCGACGTCCCCGAGACCGTCGATGGGCGTGGGTGTTCCGACCTGCTTCTGGAATAGGAGGTCGCTGAGACCGAGCCCGAAGATGAAGATACCGATGCCGCTGATGCCTTGCTCCGCTTTGAGGGCAAGCGTCACCACCCCGTAGGCGATGCCCATCACCCCGCCCACCACCAGGCTGACCACGATCCCGAGCAGAACGCTATCAGTGCGGAGGGTTGCGTAGTAGGCACCGTAGGCGCCGAGGAGCATGACTCCCTCCACGCCCAGGTTGAGCACCCCGCTGCGCTGGCCGAGGGTCTCGCCCAAGGCGGCTAGCAAGAAGGGCGTGGCGAGCCTGATCGCCGAGGCAACGGTCGCCAGCAAGACCGAGACGGTCAGGAAGTCGGTCACGGGGGACCTGCCCGCTCCAACGCCGAGTCACTCTCCGCCGCTGCGGCGCCGGGATCATCCTCCTGCTCTGACATCCGGGCAGCTGATCGTGCCAACAGGACCCGGGCTTGGATGCTGCCCACTACGAACACGACTACCAGACCGTTCAGGGCCAGGATCAATGCAGCGGGGACCTGCACCGCTCGTTGCAGGGCGTTGGCGCCAACCAGCAGCGCCCCGAACAGGAACGAGGCGGGGATCGTCCAGAGGGGATGCAGGCCGCCGAACAGGGCGGCCACGATCCCATTGAAGCCGGCCGCGCCCGTGAAGGTGGTCGCTCCGCCATCGGTCGCCAGCCGGTGCCCCTCGCTACCGAACACCAACGTCACGCCGGCAAGCCCGCACATGGCGCCGCTGTACACAAAGGCCAGCACGACGTTGCGTTTCACCGACATTCCGGCATAGAGCGAGGCGAAGGGATTGTGTCCTGAGGCTCGAAGGCGAAGGCCCTGAGTGGTGCGGAACAGGACCACGTAGCAGACGACCACCATCAGCACGGCTACGACCACTCCGAGGTGCAGCCGGGTTCCACCGGGGAGGATCGGAAGGTCGGCGTTGGTGCTGAGCCGTTCGGTGTGCGGAATCCGGGAACCCTTCTCGATCTCGCCCGGGTCCATCAATGGGCCTCTGAGCAGGAGGTTCAGGATCTGGACAGCGATGATGTTGAGCATGATGGTGCTCAGTATCTCGTTCACCCCGGCATACGACTTGAGGGCGCCTGCCATCCCACCCCAGATAGCGCCGCCTATCGCTCCGAACAGGAAAGCCAGCGGCAGCAGCGCAAAGCGCGGTAGATCGGGAACGGCCAGGACCACGAGGGTGGAAAGGATCGCGCCGGCGATGATTTGACCTTCCCCACCGATGTTGATGACACCCGTCCGGAAGGCCACGCTTATTCCCGCGCCCACCAGAAGCAGCGGCATTGCTTTGAGCGCGCTGTTGGCCAGGTTCTTGGTGCCACCGAAGGCGCCGTCGAACAGCGCCGCATATCCGGTCAGCGGATTCGCCCCGAGGATCAACAACATGATCGCCCCGACGAGGGCGGCCGCAAGCACCGCCCCTATGAGGACCCCGGGTCCGGCGAGCCGCGCCAGCAGCAGCCTGCGGTTCCTATTCAGACACGCCTCCGTAACGGATCGAACCGGCCCGGCAGGACCCGCGCACCACCCCCGGGGGCCTGCCCGGCCCCGCCTTCCACCCCCCCTTGCAGGTGGGGTCGCTTCACCACTCTCCGGCTACTCGATGCCGGTCGAGATGGATCCGTCCCTGATACCGGCTTCAGTAGCATCCGCAGCAGCCCGGACATCAGCATCGAGTGAGAAGTTGGGGTTGTACGTCATGGTCAGGCCACCGTTGCTGAAGTCGGCGGTGATCACCCTCCCGTTCATCTCTCCCGCCAGTAGATCCTCCACTATCTGGCCAAGCTGGAAGTCCCAGTTGTAGATCTGGGAGGCCACCACGATTTCCTCGCCGAGGGGCGTTTGATCGGACTGCGATCCGAACCACAGGACACCGTGCTCCCTGGCTACTCCGGTGGCGCCCACGGTCATCTGTGAAACGCCGGTCAGGATGTCTGCACCGGCCTCGATGTGGGCCTGCGCTGCTTCCGCGGCCAAGGCTACGTCGCTGAACGAGTCGATGTAGTTGACGTTGACAGTGAGCGACGGGTCAACGGAAGCCACACCAACCACGAAACCGTCGATGTATGCCTTGATGTCGCCCACCTCGATCGGGCCCACCACACCGATTATCCCCGACTCGGTCAGGTGGGCGGCCATGGCGCCGTTGATGTATCCCCCCTGGTCCGACTTGACGCTGTAGGAATACACATTGGGAAGCCCGAACGTATCCCGGCTGGTACCCCATGCGAAGTACGTATCCGGGTAGTCCGGGGCGATCTCCGACAGCGAACCACCGAACTGGGAGCCATGGGCCAGGACAATGTCGAAGCCGTCCTCCGCGTACCCGCGGATGGCGACGGCGGCGTCCTCTATCACGAAGGTGCCGTCAGTGATATCGACCTCTATGTTGTAGTCCTCGCCGAGCCGGGTCAACGAGTCGACCATGCTCTGTGTGAACGCCAGATCGTTGGACGCGCTGGGTCCGACCATTGCGATCCGGATCGGATCGTCCGCCGTACGGCCTGCTGTTTCCTCTTCTGCACATGCTGCAGCCACCACGGCCAGTAGCAGGATTGCGACCAACCAACTATGCCGGGCAATGAATCTGGTCAGATTGGGCATTATTGGAGCTACCTCCCTCTCCGTTCTAGACGCTGTCGATTGTAGGATAGGCGTTCTGCATGAGGCGGACAGCCCGCTCGAGCGACTCTCCCGAGAAACCGATCCTAACCGCCGTGAAGCCGTCGGGACGGGTGGCGTCCAATGCCAGTCTCGACGTGGTTCCTGCAAGCGACGAAGACGGATCGAGCGGGCTGCCGGGCAGGCCTTCCACCACGAACATGTCGGAAGCAGGCTGGAAACGGGTGGCGAGGGCCCAGAGCACCTCGGAGTCGTTGGTGATGTCGACATCGTCGTCCACGGCTATGACTGTCTTGATATACGGATCCCAGCCGAGCACGCCGAGCATCACCTGGCGTGCCTGCCCCCTGCGCTTCTGGCGCAACTTGACGTAGCAGTGGAAGTGGCTCCCCGAGTTCGGATAGTGGAGGGCCACCACATCCGGGAATCGGTTCTTGAGCTTCTCCGCCATCTCAGCCTCCCGGGGGATCCGGCCCAGGTTGAGGTGTTCGTCCGAGTTGCCACCTACTACGTCGAGGAGGATGGGATGCGAGCGCGAGTACATGGCCTCCACGCGGAACAGGCTGTTGGTGGATCGATCCGACGAATAGCCCGTGAACTCCCCGAAAGGGCCCTCCTCGACCCTCTCGGTGGGATCGATCACTCCTTCGAGAACGAAGTCGGCAGTTGCCGGAACCCGGATCCGATACTTCGGCGTCCTGACAACTTCGAGTGGCGCCCCGAATAGGCCCCCCGCCACATGACGTTCGTCCACCGACATCGGAACCCGGGCCGAAGCCGCCAGCATGAACAACGGATGGCCACCGATGACCATCGCCACAGGAAGCGACCGGCCGGCTTGGGCGGCTGCCAGCAGCATCCGCCACAGGTCACCCCGGGAGTGGAGGCTGGTGGCGAGTTCGGTTGGCGAATGGACCATGGCCCGCTGGTAACTGAGGTTTCCGGTTCCGTTCGCTCCTTCCACCACCATGATCCCGCTGGTCACGTAAGGCGCCCGATCGGTGGCGAAATGCGTCAGCAATGGGAAGTCCCGAAGGTCGACAAGGTCGCCTCGGATCGAACGCTCGAGTGCAGGTCCCTCGCCGATGTCCGCAGGCGGGATGAGGTTCCGGGCACGGGCCTGGTAGGCGGTATGGAGGTTCCGTTCATCGGTGCCGAGAATCCGGGCGATCCGGCGACGGCAGCCGAACACATTGGTGACCACCTCGTAGGGGAATCCGGCTAGATTCCCGAAGCGGAGCATTTCTCGGCGACCCGCTCCGGACAGTTGCCACACCAGAGCCGCCACATCCTGGGAATCCGGGACCCGATCCGAGACCCGGATCACATCCTCAGGGTGATTTGAGGTGTACGAAGCGAGGAAGTCGTGGAGATCCTGGCTCCGCGTGAACTCCGCTACCGGCAAGTGGTGCCCTCCCATCGCTGGGGACGCGCTGGAGAACGAGGATAGACGTCGGTAGGACGGGCCACCGGAAGGTCCCGCCGCACCCTCCTACTCGGTCGGAGCGCCGTAGCTTCCTGCGGCCAGTTGCACCCGGGCTTCCTCGACGGAGGCAGGTGGAGCCGTGGGCTGGATACCGACCAGTCGGGCTATGTTGTTGCCCATGTAGTCCTCCAACTGGTCCTCCTCGATCCCGAGGCCCTGGGGCGGCTCGTGGCACAGCACTTCGAGGTGTGTGAGCCACATTCCGGGATCGTTGGGGGGCGAGTCGGTTCCGAACACCAGACGGTCTCTTGGCATCTCTTTGGCGAATTCCACAATCCTGGACTGCAGCAACCAGCCGGACTCTCCGTAGACGTTCGGCGAGTCCATGATCATCCAGAACGCTTCGAAGCAGTACACACCCCCGGTCTGCACACCGAAATGCCCGATGATGAACTCCACGTTGGGGAACTCGCGGATGATCGGATAGAACTGGGTCGGGATGGAGTAGGGACCGTCTCCCGTGTGGAGAAGTACCACGACACCGAGTTCGTCGCACTTCCGGAGGGCGGGCCGGAGCCAGTCCAGAGCGCGGTCGGGACGGTAGGCATGCATATTGGCGTGGAGCTTCATCATCTTGAAGCCGTACTCCTTGACGTGGAACTCCAACTCGGCGGCGCCGTTCTCGGGACCGAATCGAGGGTTGTAGTTGAAGTTGCCGATGAAGCGGTCGGGATACTTCTGCGTCAGTTCGGTCACGTAGGCCATGTAGTCGCGGATCCCTTCGCGGCCACCTCTGCCTCCCTCCCGCCACACGGTGTTGCCGGGCGGCGGCTGGATGAAGCCCATGTCTATGCGACGGGGTTTGCCGTTGATCCAGTAAGGGCCGTCCATCAGCTCGATCATCCGCTCACCTGTGAACGGTTCACCCGTATGCCTCCATGCCTCGTCGATCAGGTTGGTGGGGTGCAGATGGGTATCGATGATCATGTCAAGGTCACTCCTGTTTGCCGGGGCCACACCTTGCGCCTGATGTCGGGCGACCAGAAGCCGGGCCGGTACGGGCGCTCGTTGCCGTGGCGAGCATCAGAATACATGTTGTCCCCGTGGATCAGGGATCCGCGTCGGGAAGGAAACGGAGATTCTCCAGTACCGGAGTTGCGACTCTGCAGTGGCGCCGTCGGTCAGGTGCTCGGGAACCCATGTCGACCCGACGCTTCTGCGACAGTTGCCCTGGAGGGTGCTGAGAAATGACGATTGCTCGGGCCTGCCGCCCGCCAGCCCAGGCATTTTGCCGGCGGTTGGCAGGCCGCTGGTGGATTCCTCAGCACCCTCCTAGGTCAGTGGACAGCCTGGCGACCAGGATCCTCGTCCTTCAGCTCCACAGAGCGGTCCGAAGGAGTCGCGTTCGTCGGTTGAGACAGGTAATCGAGAGCGGCGAGAGCATATACCTTGGCGGCCTGAGCGACCCCGGACGAAGCCATCCGCTCGTTGGGAGCATGTGCCCTCGGTACGTAGCCCGGCCCGAACGCGGCCACGGTCGGAATACCGGCGATGCCCTGGAAGCTCAGCGCGTCGGTCGCACCTGGAAAGACAGCTGGTTCAAGCGACTCTCCCAGGACGTACGCGGCAGCGTGCTGGAGGCCGACGACCACCGGATGATCGAACGGTATCTCGGTCGCCTGACTGATGCCGACAATGTTCAACTCGGCTGAAAGGCGCGGATTCTCGGCCATAGCCTCCTCCAGGAACCGTCGTAGGTCGGCTGTAACGGTCTGCTCGGTCATACCTGGGACCAGGCGGATGTCCGACGAGAACCTGGCATTGCCTGGATAGACACCGTAGAAGACACCGGCCTCGGCCATCACCCCAACGTTGACGGTCGGCCCCGCGTTGCCTAGACGGTGGGGGGTGAAGGTCAGGTGGCCCTTGAACTCGCGGTGCATCTTCCGGATCAGGCCCGCCATCTCGAATGTGGCATTGACGGGGTTGAACCGATCCGACACGCTGGAGTGCATCTGCGTGCCGGATACCTCGATGTCGACTAGAGCCGATCCACGTGAGACCACACCGATGTTCTCCCATTCCCGCATGACGCCGCATGGTTCGCCGATGATCGCGGCGTCGGCAGCGAGGTAGCCCTCGTCCGCTAACCACTTGGATCCGAGCGTGGAGCCACCCTCCTCGTCCGCGGTCAAGACCAGCTGTAGTTCACCGGTCCAGCCGTCCGAACGGGAGAGCGCCGCCGCGGCGTACACCATGGCCGCGACCGCTCCCTTCATGTCACCGGAACCCAACCCGTGGAGTTCTCCATCGGCAATCAACGGATCCCATGGATCGGTACGCCACTTGGAGAGATCACCGGGCGGCTTGGTGTCGATATGCCCTGAGAGAATCAGGGTCCTCCCCTCTTCCCGAGCGGGGATCCGCACCAGAAGGTTGGGTCGGGAGGGTTGGGCGCAGACTGTCGTGACGTTGTCTACCCCGAGCTCGCCCAGCCTCTTGCATAGCAAGTCGGCCACCGCTCGCTCGTCGCCAGGAGGGTTGGGACTGGGGGTCGCAACGAGTTCGCGGGCGAAGGCCAATTGGTCGGCTGCCGTGCGTTCGAGGAATGCGAGTGCACTCGCCGTAGCAGGACTCCACGCAGGATATCCGGATGCGTTCACTGCCTACCGCCCGGGTCAGCTATCGCGTCGGTTCCCCATCCGGGTTCCGGTCGATGGGGTGGAGAGGCTTGGGAGCGTGCTCGAAAAGGAGACCCTCGAGCCTTGGAGTGCTAGGCCCGGGAAGGTCCAAGGTGACTGCTTCCGGCGCCGACTCAGGAAAGTTGGCCCGGTAGTCGCTACACGAACGCACTACCAGAACATCGGTACTGTCCGGATCGAGGCCGGCATGGCGCCAAGTGGCCGGGTCGGCTGTGATGGCCGGTATCGACGTTACGAGCAGCCGGTGAAAACCCGACTCCAGGACTACCCACTCTCCCATCGACACCTCTCGGCGAGTGAACGATCGGCCGGCCAGGCGGTAGCTTCCAGCTCCCGATCGGACCACTGTCCCGTCCACGATGACGGGTGTCACCGCCGGATTCGATCCTCCACCCACCCGGATCCGAACTCGGCTGCCGATAGCCGACGCACACTGGCTGACCGCCAACGGATCGACCACCGAGTGCAGAACCTCCATGTCGGGTCCATGGACTGCGGCCTCGGAGACCATCACCGGATCGTCACCGGTGGCTCCGGCAGTGGGAGAGTCGGAGGTGTGCGCCATGAGGAACGGACGGCTTTCAAAGGCCCGTGCGGCCTGGAACGCCAACTCCGGAGTCATCAACCGGGGGGTGGTCATCCGATCTCTTCTCGCCCAGATCTCATCCGCCATCCGCTCGGCGAAATCCTGCGCGCCTGACATATCGGCGTGAGTTACGACTAGGACGCCGAGTCCGAGTTCGGGGACATCGAGCCAAGGCTGGACCGGGAACAGAGAGACGTCGAGCGCGTGGGAAGGGGCCTCTGTGTATCCAATCCGGCGTACCTCCGACATGGGGCCCTTATCCATGCGCATGGCCTCGGCAGGAACGAGCATGGGTCTCTTGGCCAGGGCCATCGCCGGGGCGATCTCTCCGTATGCAACCCCAGTGACCAGGCGGGCGATGCGCTTGCCGGTGGCGGCCATGTCGGTGTGTGGCTCCGTGTGGTAGCCCACGATCACGTCGGCTTGCCTGACCATCTGTGACGTGACGTTGGCGTGGAGGTCCAGGCACACGCCCAGAGTGGTGTCGTTACCGATGCGACGCCGGGCGGCTTCGATGAGCGCCGTGTCGGCATCGAAGATGGACTCGGTCGCCATCGCTCCGTGGAGCGACAGGATGAGTCCTTCGAGACGCCCCGCTTCGACGAGGCGATGCTCAAGGAGGGCCACAAGCCGGTCAAAGGTCTCGTCTGTCACCTTCCCGGAAGGAAGGGCCCAGGCCGCCAGCAGGGGAACCGGATCCGCGCCCATCCGGCGTAGCGAAGCGAAGGCTCCGGCGAACTCCGTGTTCGTTCTCTTGAGGGAGGAGGCTGCGTCGTCACCGACCAGCACCGTGAAGTCCTCCCAGACTGTAGGTCTGGGACTGAACGTGTTCGTCTCCTGAACCAGGGAGGCGACCCCGATCCGTGGTCTTGCCAGCTGCCAGGGGTCCATCAGCGAGCCGGGGTCAGACCGACCGGCTGGTTCAGCCGAGCGGAGCGTTTAGCAGCGTCCACGAGCGCATGAGCGAGCCTGGCGTCGGCAAGGCTTACGTCGGGCCGTGTGTTCGCGAGGATCGAGCGGATGAAATGGTCGAGCGAAGCGGCCAGGTCCCCTTGGACGCGGTCCCTCGAAATCGGCCAGTGCGTGAGGTCCGGAAGGGTCATCCGATCAGATTCGACAACGGTAAGCCCATGATTGGAACCCTCGACGAAGACACCCCCCTCGGTCGCCACGACTTGGAGCGACGCATCGAGCGGAGCGGGGATCGAGGTTGGAAGAACCCAACTGGTCTCCAGCGATCCGATGATCCCGTTCTCGAAACGAACCAGCGCCATGACAGCGTCATCGTGCCCGTAGGGCGCCGAGCGCTTGGAGATGGTCTCTGCGTATACCCGGGTGACCGCGGAATCCGCCAGCCAGGCCATCACGTCGAGGTCGTGGATACCCGTAGAGATAAGCAGATCGGTCCATACACCGTATACGTCTGCCCCGAGCGACGAACCCCGCCGCCGGACGAAGATAGTGTGAACATCACCCATGCTGCCCGAGGATACCGCCGCCTTCGCCTCGGAATACCGTGGGTCGAACCGGAGGATGAAATTCACCATGGTCAGCACGCCGGAGTCTTCGATGTCGGCGATGAGGCGGTCGGTCTCCGGCAGCGACGGCGCCAAGGGTTTCTCCAGCAGGAGATGCTTTCCGGCTCGGGCGAGGGGGAGGGCGGTCGCGTGGCGGTGGTGCTCGGGGACCGCCACAGAGGCAGCATCGAAGTCGCACGCGTCGAGCAGATCGGAGACCTCTGTGAACCACGGCACGTCGAACTCTCCGGCGACAGCTTCCGCCGTGGCCGGGTTGGCGTCGACGATGCCCACCAACTCCGAGAACGGATGCTCGCGGTAGATGCGGGCGTGGAGGGAACCGATTGCCCCGACGCCGACGACAGCCGAGCGTAGAAGCCTCATCGAGACACCGTCGAAGGAGTGAAGGCCCGGTCGTGACCGGGCATGACGGTGGTCGGCTGCAGTTCCTGGATGCGGTCGAGGCTCGAGTGGAGTCCACGCAGCTGGTCGTCGGTGTACCAGTGGGAGAAGCTTCGCTCGGAGTACTCACGGCGCGTCATCACCGTGTCCCCGGCGACAATGACCCGATCGCCCGACTCCGATTCGGCAAGCACGCTGATGTGACCGGGAGTGTGTCCGGAAGTGGAGATCGCCATCACCCCCGGCATGAGCTCAAGTTCCCCACCTCTAGGCACCTCGGTGAGCCTTCCCATGACCGCCAGCCTGGCAGCCGTCTCGTCCGGGCCGTAGAGTTCCTCGCAGAAGTCGGCCTCTCCCTGGCCCATGACGATTTCTGCTCCCGGGATCCTGAAGGCGCTACCCATGTGATCGTGATGGCAGTGAGTGCACACGACGACATCGATCTGATCAGGGGTGAGTCCGAAGCGGGCCAACCCTATCGCCAGTTGCCCGTAGAACCCGGTGTGGTGGTTACCGGGATCGACGACGATATTCCGGTCTCCCCTTATCAGCACGGTCGTTGACACGGGCAGGAACCCGAGGTTGGAGTCGAACAAGGCGTCCTTGGCGGGGTCGATTCCCATCATCGTCTCCATCCGGTCCAGCATCGCCTCCGTATCAGACGCGAAGTAGTAGACCACCTCGTCGTCGGATAGCGAGAATCTCAGAACGACCGGCTGGATTACCACGTCGATTCGGTTCGGCATTCGTGTTCAGCTCCTCCAGGATTCGACTACTGCGGGATCGCCCCCATCACCGCTCGACCCCCGCGGTTATCACCTCGGTGATGTTCCGCTGGAAGATTGCGGTGATAAGGATCACCGGCAGGGCGGTGATGACCGTGGCAGCCGCCAACTGCCCGATGGCGATGTCCATGGTAGATCGGAAGAGCCCCAGGGTGACGGTGAGCATCGAAAGGTCGCTCGTAAAGAGCAAGGGTGTCAGGAACTCGATCCAGGCCAGGACGAAACCCAGTAGCAGCCCGGCGAAGATGCCGGGCCGGAGCAGTGGCAGGACGATACGGAAGATCAACTGAGCGAGGTTAGCCCCGTCGATCCGCGCCATCTCCTCGACCGACACCGGAATCGAACGCACGAACGAGCCCATGATCCATACCATGAAGGGCAGCGTGAAGGCCACGTAAGGCAGCAGCAGGCCAATGTACGTGTCGTAGAGACCCAGTTGAACCACCGTTATGAACAGGGGAAGTACGAAGAGCAGGGTGGGTAGAACGTAGACGGCGGCGAATCCTCCGAGGATTATCCGCTTGCCGGGGACCCTCATCCGGTTGAGAGCGTAGGCGGCGGGAACTGCGATCGCCACCGTCACGACCGAGGACAGCAGAGCCACGACCAGGCTGTTGACCATCGACTCGGCGACAGGAACCCCGGAACTGTCGGAGAAGATCTGGCGGTAGTGCTCAGTGGTTACGTAGGTGGGCGCGAACGCAACATCCGCAGAACGGATGTCCCTTTCAGTCTGCATACTGGTCAGGATGATCCCGTAGAGCGGAAAGGCCATCACCACCAGGACGAGGAGGGCAAGCGCATAGGTCAGCGCCTGCCGAGGACGAGAGGCGCCCCGAGCGGCCATTCCTACTCCCCCACCAACCGCTGCGACCGGAAGAACATCCAACCCAAACCGGCAATGGCCAGGACGGTCAAGGTAGACAGCAAGTACGCGGTGGCGGAAGCGCTACCGAAGTCGAACTGTTCGAATCCTTGCCGGTAGACGAGGAAGTTGAGGGTGGTCGTCGCCCGGCTGGGCCCGCCCCGAGTCAGCACGAAGATGGTGTCGAACACCTTCATCGCCCATACGAACAGGAAGATCACCACCGGCACAATCACCGGCAGCATCAAGGGGAAGGTGACGTGGCGGAAAGCCTTCCAGGAGCCGGCGCCGTCAATGGCAGCCGCTTCGAGCACCGTCCGCGGCACGATCTGCAAACCGGCAAGAAGGAAGATGGTGGCGAACGGGATCCACCGCCACACCTCGGCGATCAGCACCGAATGTAGAGCGATGACCTGGCCGCCGAGCCAGATAACGTCGCCGTCGCCTCCGAACGCCCTGATCAGACCGTTCAGGAATCCGAATTCGGCGTGGAACATCTGGACCCAGAGCACTCCGGAAGCCACCGGGGGCACAGCCCAGGGGAGCAGCACGGTCACTCGCACCAGCCCCCTCCCCAGGAAGGTCCTGTTCAGCAGGAGGGCGATCATGAACGCGATAACCACGGTGGATACGCAGAGCATCACCCCGAAATAGACCGTGATGCCGGTCGCCTCCCAGAAGGCCGAACTCGTGAGTTGTCGTGCGAAGTTCCGGAAACCCACGAAACCGGAGATCCGGAAACGCGGCGACAGATCGATGAAGGCCAAGCTGTAGAGGACGGTCGAGATGGCCGGGTACGCATATACACCGGCTACCAGCAGTACCGCCGGCGCCACCATGGCCAGCGCGACTCTCCGACCCCGGAGGCGGGCCGGTTTGGTTCTCCCGCCCGCCTCGACCATGCCGGTCGCGGAGTTGGGCCGTGGAAGCCTAGGACTCGTCCTGCCTCCGGGCCTCTGTCGCTGCGGCGGCGGCATCATCCAGAGCCTGCCTGGGTGACTTGCGGTTGGCAAGCACCTCGTGGATCTCGTCGGCGAGCATCTGGGTCCAGCGAGGCCGGTCCTCCGACCATCCTCCGTCTACCGGATACTCGTAGGCCTTGGCCAGTGCCGGGTAGAAGGGGAATGCCTCCACGATGTCGGGCTCTTGGAGGATCCCGTTGTATATGGAGCCCCATCCACCCATGGCCACCACCCTCTGACCTTCACGGGAGGAGATCAGGTCGATCAGGCGCCACGCCTCGTCCTTGTTCTCGGAATAGACGGGAACTCCGAAGAACTCGGAACCGTCCACCGATCCACTGGTCACGACGGCCGGGTTGGGTGCGAAGGCACTGTGGCCGGCGATCTGAGAGGCGTCGGGAATAGCTGCCACCCCGGCTACGAACGGCCAGGAGATGAACATGCCCCGGGTGCCCTCGAAGAACCCCGGAGTCGCGTCGAACACCCAGGTATAGGTGGTGACCGCGGGATCGATCACCTGGTGGGCGTGCAGCAGGTCGTGGAGCTTCTGAAGGGACTCCACCCCGGCCTCGGAGTTCCAGGCGGGCTGGGATTCCTCGTCAAGGAAGCTTCCCCTGTGCATGTTGAGCATTCCTCCCCAGGTCCACAGCACGTGCTTGTCGGCCCAGGCGTCGGTGTAGCCGTAATACTGGACGCCGTCGCGTTCCCCTGTCATAGCCTTGGCGTACTCCACGAACGTGTCCCAGGAGTTGGGAGTGGAGTGCCGGTCGGTGGGCGCGTCGGGGTCGAGCCCGGCTTGCTCCATCAACTGCTTGTTCCAGTGGAGGAGCTGGCTGCCCATGGTCCACGGTACGGCGAGTGTGTTGTCTCCAACTTCGACCGCGCCCATACCTCGGGTCAGGAGATCGCCTTCCGGGAGTACCCGCTCGTCCATGAACGTACTCGCATTGGTCAGCCACCCGCGTGTACCCAACTCGGCGCCGAGTTCGGCAGTGACGAACGCTGCATCCCAGGGAGAATTCTGAGCGAGGAAGGAAGTGGTGAGTTTGCTGCGCAGGTCGGGGGTGGTCACCTCTTCGATGTTGGGCGCGAAGCCCACCGCGGCCTCATGCTGGGCGAGGAGTTGCTTGACCGGATCCATATGGGTTCCGATGAGAACGCCTAACTGTCCCGTGAAATCTTCCCCCGGCTCGGAGCCCTCATCGATCGGGTCGCCCCCGCCACAAGCAGCAACCAGAGCAGACAATCCACCCATGGCTGCAAAAGCCATCAGAGCGGAGCCACCGCCGAGTACCTGGCGGCGTGTGAACAAGCGCGGGTCGTGTCCCTTTGGTACCAATGTGTTCTCCTGGTGGAAGCGGCCGGTTTACTCGCCGGAACTTAGCGGACCCCTACCGAGCCCCGCATAGCCACAATGAGGCCGGCCAAGCACAAGTTGCGGAGCCGTCCCTTGCTCTTGACGAGCCGCCGGAGCCGGGTACGACCGTCTAAGGGATTGTGTGGATTATCCCGGCGTTACGGAGCGGCGAGCACAGGGATAAGGTCGCTGGGCCGGACCGGAACCCTTGGAAGTTCGAGACCGGTCGCGTTGCGAAGGGCGTTCACGATGGCCGGGGTAGATGACAGGGTGGGAGGCTCCCCTACCCCGTTCAGTCCGTACGGTGAGTCGGGATGAGGGAACTCGAAGAGGCGCACGTTCATGGGCGGCGTGTCGAGGATGGTCGGGATGAGGTAGTCGGTGAAGGAAGCGTTCATGACCACTCCATCCGTGATCTGAACCTCTTCGAGGAGGGCGAGGCCGAGCCCTTGCACGGTTCCGCCTTCGATCTGGCCCTCGACGGCTTGCGGATTGATTGCCTTCCCCACATCCTGGGCGGTGGCCAACTCCACCACCTTCACCAGACCGAGGTCGGTGTCCACATCGACCACCGCCCGGTGCGCGGCGTATGCGAAGGCGATGTGGGCGTTGCCCTGGCCCGTCACATCGTCAATGGGTGCGGTGGGACGGTGGTGGTACTCGAAGGTAGCGCTTAATGTGTCATCACCCAGGAGGTCGACCAGGCTCATCAGGGGTTCCGCGTCCGGACCGGTCAGGACACCGTCGTCGCTCATCGACAAATCTTCGATCGGGCATCGCAGGAGTTCCGCGGCGCGAGCCAGCAGCTCGGATCGCAGTCTGGCGCACGCTCCCTGGACCGCTCCGCCCGTCATCCAGGTTTGGCGGGAAGCAGCGGACGACCCGGCGTCGCCGATGTCCGTGTCGGCGGGCCGGACCACCACCGCGTCGACCCCGAGTTCCGTGCGTGCTATCTGTGCTTGGACGGCGACGATACCCTGCCCACACTCCGCGGCGGCCGTGTAGACCTCCACCACTGGCGACCCTCCCACGACGGAAACCGAGACACGGGCCGTGGAGTAGTCGTCGACCCCTCCCGAGAAGCCGATAGCCTTCATCCCAAGCGCGTACCCGACCCCTCTCACCACTCCCTCGCCGTGGGAGGTGTTGCCCACTCCTCCGGGAAGGCGGAGCAGCTCGCGATCGCCCGGAGGCCCACTCCCGGGGAGCGGGAGATCACGGAGGTGGCTCAGCAGTTCCCCGGTCGGTGTTGGACCGTCGACAGCCTGCCCGGTGGGAAGGATGCATCCCTCCTCGATGGCGTTGAGCGTGCGGAGCACCAACGGGTCCATGTCGAGCGCCCGAGCCAACTTGTCCATGGCCGACTCGATGGCGTAACACGCCTGGACGGCACCGAAACCACGCATCGCACCCCGGGGAGGGTTGTTGGTATAGACCGCGAACCCGTCGATCTCCACATGGTCCACCCGGTAGGCACCCGCGGCAAAGTATGAGCCGTTGGCAATCACGATCTTCGAGGTCGACGTGTAGGCACCGCCGTCAAGCAGCAGTCGGATCTTCGAGAACACCAGTGCCCCGTCCCGGAGGGCACCCAGTTCTACCCGGATACGCGAGGGATGCCGGTGCACGTGACCTACGAAGGACTCCTCGCGGTTGTACGACATCTTGACGGGACGTCCCGTCCGCAGGGCGAGCATGCAGGCGTGGATATGGATCGACAGGTCTTCACGACCCCCGAACGCCCCGCCTACCCCGCCTAGCGTGATCCGAACCCGGCTCGGGTCCAGACCGAGGCCGGCCGCTATCTGGCGCTGATCGTCATGTATCCACTGGGATGCGACGTACAGATCTACGCCCCCGCTGCCGTCCGGAACGGCAAGGCCGGATTCCGGACCTAGGAACGCCGGATCCTGGATGCCGGTCCGGAACTCACCCCGGATGGTCACATCGGCCCGCGGGCGAGCACACGTGACATCCCCATGGCGGATCCGTACGTGGCGGGCAATGTTCCCACCGGGATCGATGGGGTCTCCCCTACCGTCGAGGGCCTCCTCCGGATCCGTCAGCGGCGTGCGGACCTCGTAGCGGACCTGAACTGCTGCTGCGGCGCGCCGGGCTGTCTCGGGATGGTCGGCGGCCACGACGGCTACCGGTTCTCCCAGGTAGCGGACCTCGTCGATGGCAAGTATCGGCTGGTCGGCTACCTTGATCCCGTAGAACTTGTGTCCCGGTACGTCTTCGGCGGTCAACACCGTCGTTACTCCCCCGATCTTCAGTGCCGCCGCCATGTCGATCGACAGGATCCGGGCCCTGGGATGGGGGCTGCGGACGGTGGCACCCCACAGCATGCCGTCGATGTGAAGGTCCGACGAGAATGCAAACTTGCCCTGCACCTTGAGCGGGGCATCCGGACGGGGCGGCGACGTACCGACCCCCATGCTCGTCCGGACACGGCTACCGAACTTGGTTCCGGTCTGCTGCGACGGACCGTTCATGACCGGCAAGCCTCCAACGCCGACCGCAACTCAGCGCCTTCGAAACCCCGGCCGATGAGAACCATGCGGTTTGTGCGCTCTCCCGGCCAAGGACCGCCCGCGTATAGGTCGAAGAGGCCGTGGACGCCTTGGAGAACCATCTGGTCGTGGCAGCCTTCGATGGCGAGGATTCCCTTGAGGCGGTAGATGTCAGGGGCACGCCTACGCGTCAGGTGCGACAACCAGGCTCTGAGCAGCGCCTCATCCAGGTCACCCCGAGTGGCGATGCTCGTCGCTTCCAGTCCCTCATCGAGTACACCGGACCTTGCAGTCTCGAAGACACCGGCCTCCAGAGAGTGGGCCGACGGGTCGAAGGCCCCGATGTCGAGTATCCGGCCCGGATCGACTCGGGCGTAGGAGGTTCTGATGATCGGAGCGGTGGTGTTGAACTCCCGTACGCGCTGCTCGACTTCCTCGCATGTGTCCTCTGTGACAAGGTCGGTCTTGTTCAACAGGATCCGGTCGGCACAGAGGATCTGGTCGACGACCCGGCTACTCGACCGGTCGGGCCCGAAGCCGTCGAAGTGCATCGTGACGTGCTCGGCGTCAACCAGTGTCAGGATGCCGTCCAACTGCACAGTATCAGCGATTTCCTCGACGAAGAGGGCTTGGGTGATAGGCACCGGATCCGCCACGCCGCTGGCCTCGATCAGGATGTAGTCGGGTGGATCGGGCCTCGCCAGCAGCCTGCTCAGCATGGTCGTGAGGTCGTTGCGAACCGAGAGCGTGCAACACACGCAACCGTTTGCCAACTCGATGATCTCCTCGTCCGACGACACGATCAGGTCCCCGTCGATGCCGATCTCCCCTGCTTCGTTGACGATCACGGCGATCCGGTGCCCGTGGTCTGTGGAGAGAATGTGGTTGACGAGCGTGGTCTTTCCGGCGCCGAGATAGCCGGTCAGGACGGTGACCCGGGGCTTGCGCGCAGCGGTGACGGGGACCTGCTTCACGAGACTGCCATCTCCAAGGCCGCCAGCCTGACCGCGTCGATTATCTTCTCGTAGCCGGTGCAACGGCAGAGGTTCCCGGCGAGCGCCTCCCTTATCTCGTTGTCCGAGGGGCCGGGATTGGCTGCCAGGAGCTGGTGGGTGGCGACGATCAGTCCAGGGGTGCAGAAGCCGCACTGGACTGCACCTTCCAGAACGAACGCCTGCTGGATCGGATGCAGATGGTCCCCGTCCGAGAGGCCCTCCACCGTCACTACCTGGGTGCCGTGCGCCTGCCCGGCGGAAACCAGGCACGCGCAGACCAGACTCCCGTCCATGTATACGGAACAGGACCCGCACTCACCCTGCTCGCAGGCGTTCTTGGACCCTCTCAGGCCGAGGCGTTCCCTGAGAACGTACAGGAGGCTCTCGCCCGGCCACACGTTCTCGGCCGATCGCGGCCGGCCGTTCACGGTGAGTTCAACGAGCATCCGCCCACCCTTCCAAGACGTCGGCCCATGCCCACTCGAGAGTCCGCCGGGCGATTACCCGGAGTGCGTGGGTCCGGTAACGAGCAGTGCCTCTGACGTCGTCGATGGGCCGGCCAGCAGAGGCGACCAGGTCAGCGAAGCGGTCGAGCACACCGGCGGGTAGGTCTCGAGGATTCTCCCAATAGTCCAGATGGGAGAGCTCCGATTCGAGGTAGACGGCCCCGTCGGTGGCCCGGATCGGTGTGGGAGCTGCGGAGCCGATCCCGGTGCCTACCCGACGGCCTGCCAGATCGAGCGCTATTGCGAAGGAAGCTACCGCGATGACCATGGCATTGCGGGTTCCGACCTTCGAGAACTGCTGAGGTCCGCGGGCAGTCGGGACTATGACCGACCTGATCAGTTCGTCAGGCTCCAGAACATTTCTCCTGGGACCGGTGAAGAAGCGCCCGATCCGGACGTCCCTCACACCCCGCATCGATTCCACTCTGACCGTCGCGCCTGTAGCAAGCAGGGGCGGGTGGGAATCGCCGGCCGGTGAGGCTGTAGCGAGGTTTCCGGCGATGGTTCCCCGGTTGCGGATCTGCGGCGACCCGACCGTTCGGGAGGCAAGAGCCAGCGCCGGGAGGTCACCACTCAGGTGCTCCAAGACCTCGGTGTAGGTAACGCCAGCCCCGAGTTCGACAGTACCGTTGCTTCTCTTCCATCGCTTGATCCCGTCGATATGGGAGAGATCGAGTAGCGAGGGCGGCCGACGGTGGGCGAAGTTGATCTCCACCATTAGATCAGTGCCACCGTTGATCGGAACCACTCCGGGGTTCTCGGTCTTCAGCGCTAAGGCATCCTGCCAGGTGCGAGGTCGAACGTAATCCACTCGGCGTTCCCTTCCGGCGGCCCTTGATGCTAGCGGGCGGCATCCGCGGGGACGACCCACGACTCCGGCTCCGATGGTGGTGATTCGTCTCGCTGGTTCGGTCCTTTCAATGTAGGAGCTCGAGCATGTCTGGTTGATGCGCCACCCTTCCGGTGGCTCCGGGTATCCGCACAAGGTATACCTCTGTGGCGGCACCGACGAGGAAGAACAGGGTCGGCGGGGAGGGCACCTCCGCTGGCAGCGAGACCAGAAGCCGCCCTGGTATTGCATCCGGGGTGCCATACACTCTGGAGGCCGAGTTTTGCGAGGGAAGGAATCGGGATGCCGTTCCGGGATGGTTATGAGCACGGTACACCGGGCTGGGTGGATCTGAGCACGGCCGACCCGGAGGCCGCCAAGGCCTTCTACGGTGGCCTGTTCGGGTGGCAGTGGGAAGACCAGGAGGGCTACGGAGGCGACACCTCCTACTCGATCGCCCTGTTGGGAGGCAGGGCCGTGGCAGGTCTCGGTGCTGCACCCCCCGAGTTGGTCGAGGCGGGTTTCAGGGGAGCTTGGAACACCTACCTCCTGGTGGACTCGGTCGACACCGCCTACCGGTCCGTGCTGGAAGCCGGCGGTAAGGGCCTGGTGGGCCCGCTCGACGTGATGGACGCAGGGCGCATGGCCTTCGTCATGGACGACCAGGGGGCGTGCTCGGGCCTCTGGGAGGCTCGGCTCCACAAGGGCGCACAGGTCGTCAACGAACCCGGAGCGTTCACGTGGGTCGAACTCTACGTACCCGATACGGATAAGGCGGCGGAGTTCTACCGGGCAGCCTTGGGTCTCGTCGCGCAGCCGGTGGATCTCGGCCCGGGCATGGGTTCCATGTCCTACGCCGGCCTGACGGTTGGTGAATGGGTTGTCGGTGGGTTGATGGGACTCCCCATGGAGGGCATGGCGCCGCAGTGGCATGTCTACATCGGGTCCGCCGACGTCGATGAGACCGCAGCCAGGGCAATCGAGCTCGGAGGCGAAGTCATGGCGGGACCGTTCTCTCTTCCGGCGGAAGCCGATGTTCCGGAGGGGCGCATCGTCATCATGCACGATCTCGGTGGTGCGATGTTCTCGGCTCTCGAATTGGGCGAGTGGCCGGTGGCGTAGCCGCTAGCTATGTGAACGGTGCCGAAAGGGGGTCCTTGGACCTAGGAGCTCCCATCGTATGCCGGACACGGGTTGCCATCCACTCCGTGATAACTTGAGCTTGGTCGACCATCGGACGGCATGACCGGCAAGCGACCGGACATCGACATCGAGCGTAAGAGGCTGCTCCGGCGCGCGCTACGCCTGGAATGGTTGACGGTGAGCTGGAACGCGGTCGAAGGTGTGATCGCAGTAGTTGCGGCTGCGGCAGCGGGCAGTGTTGCTCTCCTTGGATTCGGGATAGACAGCTTCGTGGAAGCCGCCTCCGGCGCGGTGATCCTCTGGCGCATCTGGGCCGAACGGCGTGCCACCGATGCGGCCCGTATCGCCCGGGTCGATGACATCGCCCGCAGAGGGGTAGCCGCCAGCCTGTGGCTGCTGGCGCTCTACGTGGCAGCGGACGCCATTATGGCACTGATCGCCGGTGAGCGGCCTTCCGCCTCGGCAGTGGGGGTGGCTCTGCTGGTTGCGTCACTGGTCGTGATGAAGTGGTTGGCCAACACCAAGCGGGCCGTAGCCCGTGCCCTGCACAGCCATTCCATGGAGGCCGACGCCGCTCAGACCGACTTCTGCTGGAAGCTGTCGGTTGTTGCGCTCATCGGATTGGTTGCCAATGCCCTTCTAGGCTGGTGGTGGGCCGACCCGCTGGCGGCCCTCGGACTTGCCGCGTTGATCGCTACCGAAGCCCGCCGGACCTGGAAGCTCGAAGCAGCCTGCTGCGGATAGGACTTTCCGAGAACCGGTACGAACGAATACAGTGCATTTGCTGAACTAGTCGCCGGATCAGCGGTACCGGTCACGGCATCGTTTGTATCGTCAGGGCGATACCAAACCGGAAAAAGGGTGCAAATGCGAGTGGCGACCAAGTGGGCTAGCGGGACTGGGACACGAGCCCTTCCGGCAACGATCACACGTGCTGCGGCGGGACTTGCCATCCTGGTGTTCTCGACCGCCGCATGTGTAGCCGCCGAGCCGCCACCGCGCACCAGCTCGGACGGGGACAGCGGACCCGCACCCTCGGCGACACCGGCTATGACGTCCCCGCCGGAGACGCGGCCTCCCGAGACCACCCTGTCGACAACAGGGTCACCGACAACTGAGGCAGCCGCGGGATCACCGCCGACCACCGATTCGGCGGCGACAACGACCGGACCCCTACCTGGCGAGCCATCACCCTTCGGACCTGCCGATGGAGCCGTCCTGGCGGTGGTGGGCGTGGATCACGATGATGTGCTCAATGTCCGTGACGTGCCCGCAGGCGAGATCATCGCCACCCTGGGCCTTCTCAACCCGTACGTCGGCCTTCTCGAAGTCCGTCAGGCGCCCTCCGGCGACGTCCTGGCCTCACCGGACTCGTGGGCGGACGCCATCGTGGCCACCGGCAGGACCAGAGCACTAGCCACCACAACCTGGCACGAGCTACGCGTAGCCGGCTTGACGGGCTGGTCGAGCGCCGCATACCTGGCGCAGCTGGGCGCCACCGACGATTTGACTGGCCACATCATCGAGATCCTCGGCGAGAGGCCGCAGGCGGACACCTTGCTCGATCTGGGTTTCATCGTTGCGAATACGGTGGCATCCGACGAACCGCCATCTCGTATCGTCGTTTCGGTGGAACCGTTCGTGTTCGAGGCGATCGGTGAGATGACTATCGATGTGATCAACCTGGGCGACGACTCCGTCCTGGGTTACCGGTTGGACATCTTCACGGACGCCGGGGACGACTGGATGTCGGACAACCCGGGTCCCTTCACACTCCGCGCGGTCGAGAGCACCGTCCTTTGCTACACCAGCCGGGGAGTAACCGAGGACGGCCTCTGCCGCTAGCCGCAACGCTCAACGGCGGAAGAATTGTTGGGACAACTCGACCGCCGATGACAACTCTCGTTAGGACCGTTACAAGAGTTGTCGAGGCGGAAGGGTTTGGTGCAGAACGTGGCTGCGGTTCAAGGACGCCGTGCCCGGATGATGGCGGAGTGGACTCCCACCACGGCTATGGAGTTGGCCGTTTCCGCCATCTGGTGGGTGGGAGTGATCTCCACGTCGACCAGGCCTGCAGACTCCAGACCCTGCCGGTATTCGGTGAAGGAAGGCGCCCCGGCGATACAGCCGACCCATGAGCCGCGCTCCTTACGCTGCTCGGGCGTGAGGGCATCGTCGGCCACCACATCGGTCACCCCCACCCGCCCGCCGGGACGGAGCACCCGGGCGATCTCTGCGAAGACGGCCTTCTTGTCCTCCGACAGGTTGATCACGCAGTTGGAGATGACCACGTCCACCGAGGCGTCGGGCAGCGGGATGTCCTCCATGTAGCCCTTGAGGAATTCGACGTTGCTCACCTCTGCCTCGGTAGCGTTGGCCCGAGCCAGGTCCAACATCTCGTCGGTCATATCCAATCCGTAGGCGAATCCGGTCGGACCTACGCGCCGAGCCGACAGCAACACGTCGATCCCCCCGCCCGAACCGAGGTCCAGCACGACCTCGCCAGGGCGTAACTCAGCCACCGCAACCGGGTTCCCGCAGCCGAGGGACCCTTCGGCTGCGGCCGTCGGAAGCTCGTCGATGTCGGAAGGTGCGTAGAGACTGGACGCGAGTTCGCACGCCGGTTCGGTCTCGGCCACCCTGGTCATTGTGGCCCGGGCGGCGTTGGCGTAGCTCTGCCGTACCTGTTCACGGATGCTGCTAGTCATGAGATTCCTTCGATGGCGGCGACCCACAGTACCTGCTTCGACCGGCCATACCGTACGAGAGCGACCCACCCAGGGTGGACATCCGACCGGCGAGCCCCGAGTACGGACCGCTCCTCCTTCTCGCCTTCCACCTGATGCGCGCGCAACCGGACATCGGACGCGGGTGGTGAAGACAAACAGCTATCTTCTGGCCAATGGTCATCAGAGACGAAGTAGTCGGCGCGGCAGCCGCGTTGTCCGCTGCGGAAGGATTCGAGGCGGTGACGGTGGAACGGCTCTCGGAGGATCTGGGGGTTCCCGTGCGCGATGTCTCCGAGCACTTCGGTTCGGACGAGTTACTACAGCAGTCGATCGTCTGGGCCGGCGCCGACGTGTTCGACAAGGCCGTGACGAAGCCGACCAACGACGCACCGGACGGCATCGAGCGGCTCAGAGCCCTGCTCTCGCAGTGGGTCGACTACGCGGAGAGCGACGCGTACCGGGGTGGGTTTGTAGGCGGGGCTGCCGACCTGCCCGATCACATCAGGGACCTGATAGCCCGGATCGCCCGGTCATGGATCGAGACTCTGGCCGGAAACGCGCGCTTGGCTGTGGAACAGGGCGAGTTACCGCCCGGAACCGATCCGCACCAGGTCGCCTTCGAGCTCCACGGACTGGTTCAGGAGGCCAATTGGACCTTCGGCGTGCTAGGCGACAGAAATGCCTACAACCGTGCCCGAGCGGGTATCGAACACCGTATCGGCCGTTAGGAGGGCGGTGTTAATCCCCTTCTAGTGTCCTGTATCGGGAATTCGCTGGAGTTAGCCTCCTACGCCTGGCACGCACCGGTTCCGGGGAGCCGAGACCGCGAAAACCGTCGAGGCGGTCTCCTCCGGCGGGCCCTCCCCCAACCGCCACCTCCTCGGCGTCGAACG